>Ga0129306_1000991_pt1 | contig 37168 bp, 44 predicted proteins | sample P827metagenome_FD_94438 | JGI IMG/M metagenome (GOLD analysis project Ga0129306, IMG submission 94438) | Capybara group fecal microbial communities from Wisconsin, USA - P827 metagenome | ecosystem: Host-associated > Mammals > Digestive system > Large intestine > Fecal | place: USA: Wisconsin...
GATTCATACAGAATGAAGGACCGCATGAAGGTCGGAGCCGTTGGCTTCGAATAATATATTTTTTGTCTAAAAGCGGAAATTTTAAACCGGCAATTTTAGGAAATTATTTACCGGCATTGACATATATTCAGGAATCTGACTTTGACTTCACATAAAGGTTCTTTCTGTGGTTCATGAAAGGCATCTGAAAGCTTCATTATATAATCCTGTTCTGTTTTCTTTTTCCCGTTGTAGAAAACATAAAATTCCGGTGTTGGAATCTTTACAAGTGTTTCATTATATCTTGCTTTTGCTGGAATAATTCCATAAAGCAGATGGACGTAATATTCTAGACACCGAAGCGGCATGTTTTCGTTTGGTGTACTTTGATGTTCAACCAGAACAATCAATCTGCCGTTTATAAGCATGCTGATGTCGTTGTCATAAGGTTTGCAAATTGCCTGAGGTATTTTTTTCTGCACAATTTCTGTATCGTCCAATTTCAGATCGGTACCATGAATCGCATTATAAAGCGAAAGAAAATTCTTCTTTCCAACCAGTTCATCATCTCCGAATAAATCTGCAAATACGCTTGATTTGATTTCACGATTTTCTGTTGCCATGTTGTGGTCTCCTTGCCTATATATATATGAAAACTCTCTATATATAAATTTGCAGAGATGTGGCATTTTCGGAAAAGGTTTTGAAAAAAAGATTTTAAAGTTTTGTTATTCATTAAAATCACTTCATAAAATTGAAAAAGTCTCTCCATATTAAATATGAGAAATAATTATTCTATTTATTTTGGAGGCATGATATGAGTGAAAAAAATGTTGAAACAATCTTTGATAACATTAATCCTGTAGTATTGGAAAAGGTGAAAAGCCTGCGTTTGATTGATGATGAACTGATGACTTTAGTTTTCAGTGGCAACAAAAAGGCAACAGAGTTTTTAATTAGAATCCTTCTTAATCGAAATGATTTGAAAGTGAAGAAATCTATGACTCAAGTTCAAAAAAATAATCTTTTCGGGCGCTCTGTTAAACTTGATATTGTTGCAGAAGATATTTTCAAACAAGAATACAATATAGAAATTCAACGTGAAAAATCAGGTGCTGGTGGAAAAAGAATTCGATATCATCAGGCAATGATGGATAGCCATACCTTAAAAAAAGGAAAAAACTTTGATCAACTGCCAACTCTTTATATAATCTTTATTCTCGAACATGATATATTTAAACAGAATAAACCTATTTATACTGTAAATAAAACACTGGACGTAAAAGATGAAGATGGCGATTATTTGCCTTTTGATGATGCATGTAATATAATGTATGTAAATGGCGATTACAGAGGCAATAATGCATTGGGTAAACTTATGCACGACTTTTCTACTCCAAACGCCGATGAAATGTATTACAAAGAACTCGCCCGCAAAGTGAGATTCCATAAACAGGATGAAAAGGGGGTACAAATGGCCAGTAAGATAGTAGAAGAATACGGCGATGAACGTGCCGCCGAAGCCTTAAAAATTGGAATTCAGCAAGGCGAACAGAAAAAAGCTGTTGAAGATGCTATAAACCTTTTAAAGGAAGGTGATTCTCCAGAAAAAGTTTCACGATGCATTAAACTCCCACTCGAAAAAGTTCTGGAACTTCAGAAAGAACTTAATAAGGCAAAACAAACAACATTAGTATAAAAAATAACCAGCCAAATCATTTAATCTGGCTGGTTATATAGATCTTTAGTACACACCTTACTGGGGTTGGCAAGGTGTGTTTTTTTTACTCAACCTTTACATATTCAATTGTGCGGTCTGCAAGGTAGCTGATGTATACATTGCCACCACTTGTTACACCGATGTTTACACGGTACTGAACTGGAATACCAGCAGTTGGAATATGGTATGCTTCCCATGCACCAGTGAACATTTCGTCTACTGATGTCACTTTCAAAAAATTTTGATGTAAAATTATAATAAAAACTGATGTTTTTTTGTGGGTCTATCTGGGGCATTATGGGGTGTTTTGGGGCAGATTTAACGGTCGATTTGCCAGGTAATTGTGGTCTAAATAGGCTAAAATTGCGGACTTTTTTAACTGAATTTGGCCGTCTTCGAGCATTCTAGAGATTGTTGGTTCTGATACTGATAAGATTTCTGCAGCTGCTATTATGGTGAGATTTTCGGGGATTCCTGGCAGTAATTCAAGGTTATTTTCGGCTGTGATGTAGGCTTTTGCGGCTGTTTCGTCGATGTTGTTTTCTGTGATTATCTGCATTTCTTTTCCCCTCTTCTTTGTGCTTTTTTTTATTAAAATAATGTGCCTTGTTGTATTGTGTTTTCGCTTCGTTTTTTGCGTGTTTCTAAGATAGAATCCACTTCTTTTTCCAGCTGTTTTGAGCGTTGCAAAGTTTCATTTGTTCTGTATTTGAAGTATTCTTTCTGGGCTTCGCGCATTGCTGATACTTTATCTGCGAATTCTCCTGTTGTCATTCTTTCTCCCTGCTTGTGATTAAAGCAATTTCATCTCCAATCATTTCAACGTCTGTTACAGCTTTTACTTCGTAGCCGGTGACGTGTCTTACTTGTGCCTGGGCGTAGCCCTCGTGGCATAACACGGTCAATTTGTCACATAATTCCTGAACTGTCATGGTTTGTTTCATGCTTCTGTCTCCTCTGGTGGCTGCCAATCAGGAATGTCATTTACACGGTGTTGTGTGAGTTTGCTGTTCTTGATTTCTTTATCTGCACAGTGTGAACAGATTGTGTGTTTTGAATCTTCCCACCAGCAGAAACCATATTTCGGATGGTAGCATGGATTGTTATGTGTGCATCCACAGTGTCTACATCGCTCTCTAAAAACAAGTTTCGTTGTCGTTTTTAAGGGATGAAAACTTTGTTCTGCAGGTTGTTTTATCAAAAGTTTTCCTTTCATCATTTACGCACTCTCCTCTAAATAAGCTGACAGAAGGGCATTTGCAAATCCAGGTGGAACTGCATTCCCTATCTGTTTTACTACTTCGCTTTTGTTTCCAGCGAACTTGTAGCCTTTTGGAAATCCGGTTGCTGCAGCTAATTCGTGAGGCTGGAGCATTCTAAAACCTATGTCTATTTCGCCAGGTACAATCAGACCAAATCTGTCTTTTGTTGTAACTGTTGGCAATGGTTCTTCTACGGAATGTGCCTTGCCGTTGCCGTAATATTCAACAAGGATCGGAGTCACAATGCAATGCTCCTGTTTGGTAACGACTGTTGGTAATGGTTCGTCAATAGGTCGGCTTCTGTCTTTTGCGCTGGTCTGTCCTATGCTCATAATAAATGGCTGAACTACTGCATAGCGGTTTGAAGTGTCGAGCGTTGGAACAGGTTCCTCTGTTGAATGAACTCTGTCGTCTCCGCCGTTGTAGCGTACTAAGAACGGCTTAGGCTGAATCAGTGCATAGTGTGCGCCGGAGGTTGTAACTGTCGGAAGAGGTTTATCAAGAGAGCGTACTGTGCTGGATCCGCGTAAAATAGCGAGAAATGGTTCTGCAGAATCTTTCCAATACTTTTTGATTCCGTATTCTATTCTGCGCATTGTTGCTGGAGCCAGAGGTTTCTTTCTGTTCCTGATTGAAGGGCAAGGAATTGACCAATCAATAATATCTTTAGCAGCTTTCCACTTTGGAAGAGATTCGCCATTTTCTGAATAGGTCGGCTCCGGCCAAATGATTTTCTTTCCGGCTTTAGCAGCTTGAATAAACAGTCTTCTTCGTGTTGTTGGTACTCCGTAATCAGCTGCACAAAGCACTCTCCATTCTACCTTGTAACCGAGCGATTCAAGAGCTTTGATGAATGAGTTGAACACGGTGCCTTTCTTTTCTGCTATCGGTTTTCCGTTTTCGTCGAGCGGTCCCCAGGATGTAAACTCCGGTACGTTTTCTATGATGATTCTGCCGATAAAAAGTTCCTGTGCCCATTTGCAGATTTCCCAAGCGGTAGCGCGGCTCTGATCGCTTCTAGGTCTTCCGCCCCTTGCATTTGAGTGATGAGTACACTCTGGCGAAGCCCATAGTAAATCGAGTTTTCCACCTGGAACAACCTTGGTTGGATCCAGATTCTGTACAGGTTCTTCATAGTGTTCAGCAAACGGATAATTTGCCGTGTGTGTTTCTATGGCTCTTTTCCAGTGATTTATTGCACTGAGTTTTATGTCAAAATGATACTGTTTTGCAGCTTGTGTGATGCCTGTGCTTTCTCCACCACCACCGCAGAACATATCAACAATTTGTAATTGTTTCATTTTTTGTTCCTATGCAGTTTTCTTTTCTTCCGGTTCTTTGTGCGGAAGTGTTTTTAAGTATGCGTAAAAGGCTGCTTCGACATCCTCGGCGGGGTCTATGAGGTACTCTGCAAGGCTCCACCAGGGGATGCGGATTATGGTGTCTCGAATAACTACGCAGTCGAGTTTGTAGTAGTTAAGAAGTGTCTGGATTTCGTCGTATGTTATGCGGAGCATTGAGCAGACTTCTTTGGCGCGGTACATGTAGCGGGCACCGAGTCTTGCGTTTGTAATCAGACGACGAATCAGATTATCTTTTTCTTCTGCAGTGAGCGGAGGCTGCACCAGTTCTTCTTTTGTGAAAAGACTTTCCTGCTTTCGTTTTGGGCGTGAGACCTTTCGTTCAGGAACGGCGGTGCAAAACTCCGGCTCTTTTACTTCTGCCTGGATTGCGTGAGGATCGTTGATTTCATCTTCCGGAAACAGCCAGCCTTGTGTCATTTTGCTACACGCTCCTTGCGGTCAATTTTAGAAAGAAATGCCATTACGCTTTTGAGTTCGTTGTTGTCACACTTTGTATAAGAATCTTTCTTGAATCTTGATTTTGCAAAGAGGTCGAGGCGTTTCTTCCAGTCTTTGCCGAGAAGTTTCTTTGCACGTGCGGTTACTGCATCGCACATTGAAGGATTTTCCCAGCGTGGATAAAAGCTGTAGCATTCCTTGCCCTGTTTTGAGAGTACACTGTTGAGGTCTGAAAAGATTTCTTTCAGTTCTTTCATTGAGCACTCTGAGCAGCTGTGTTTTCCTGTTGCTCCGGAAACGATGAGACGATAGGTTTCTTCGTCTAAGCCGGCGGAATTCTTTTGTGCATGTATCAAGCTGATTAAGCGGCTTCGGTTTGAACGTTTATCCATCTTGTCCTCCTACGCAGCACAAAGCTTGTCGAGCATGTTATCTGTGATGGAAACAAGGCCGCTGGCTTTTGCCATCTTGCTGATTGCGATTGAATCGTTGACGATTGAGCGGAACCCTCCCTGGGCATGGCGTACAAGTCTGTCTGCAGTATCCGGTGTAATGTCGATTCCTGCAGCTTCGTGGTAGTAGGCTGCAACATCTACAGCGTGTGCACGTTCAAACAGAACAATAGGATTTCTGATTCTGCTTCTAAGACGTGGGATTCTGTCTGTTTTTGTTTTAAGACCTTCCTCTCCTACGAGAAGGAACGGAAGCTGGCAGCGTTCATTTACGGCGCGGATAATTTCGAGATAGCGGACAGGAAGCTTGTCTGCTTCATCAATGATTACAAGTCTTCTTGTGTACTTGCAGTATTCTTCCAGGATAGTCAGACACTCGCCAAAGCTGTGTGGTCTTGTGTGTGCCACTGATTCGCAGATGTCGCGCATAAGCTGTGTCTTTGTTGAACCGTCTACAAAAAGAACGTAAGCTGCATTCTGATTTTCCTGGACGTACCATTTTGCTGAGTGTGTTTTTCCGCGTTCAGCAGTACCAATTGCCATTCCGATTGAAGAAGACATTGTTCCGCTTGGATCAGACAAATCATCTGCAAGTGCTTTGAAGCGTGAAACGCTTGGAGTAAGCACCAGCACGTCTGTATCAATTGCAATACCTTGTGGTATACTGTTTGTGTAGCCCGCATTCTTGAGGCGTTCGATGTATTCATTTTCCTTGTCCTGCCAGTTGGGGTATGTATGCTGGCAGATTTTGACAATCTGTGATTTATCAACACCGATGATGCGGGCTGCTTCCTGCATGGAAAGTCTGTTGTTTTCAATCCAAGTTCTTAATTCCATAATTCTTTCTCCTATCTGTTAAACTTGTCTCTGACATAAGACGAAAAATAGTTTTCTTCGCTTGCTGTCATTTTGCTTTCGTATTCAAACTTAAAATCCATTTCTTCATGGCTCAAATGTTCGCCTGAATAGAACTGGTTTAAGATATATTCATAACGCTCGCGGTCGGTGTAGAATACCGGCTTACCGTGGGCACGGAGTACGTTTTCGTTTCCGATTCGTGCAGCAAGAGTTTCCAGGAAATCTTCCTGTGAAAGGCTCTCTTCGCGGCGGTTGTAAGATTCTGGCATTGTTCCAAAATCTTCTTTCCGTCTGCTTACTGCGAGTGGAATGTTGCGTACTTCTTCTTTTTCTACATCAGCTTTTTTTATAACAGGTGTTGGAATAACTGTTTCCGGCTTTGTATATTCAAGCTGATTCTGCATTGCTTTTTCTGCAAGTTCTTCTGCTGTGTGAAGTTCTGTAAACTTCTGCGGCTCAGAAAGAACTCGCACGTTCTTGTTCTGTGTAGCAGTTTTGAACGCTTCCTGAACGGTGCGCATATTGCGTTTTTTCCATTCGAGCTGTTCAATCATTTCCTGGTCATCAAGCATGTCAATCTTCTTTACAGGACGGAGCGCAATTGCGTGATTTGTTCCAGGCTCAATTGCAAATACACCAAGGTCAAGATTTTCCGGATCGTAGCGGATTTCTATCTTCTGGCGGTTGTATGCAACAAGGGTTCCGCGGTTCTGCAGAATCATTTCCTGTGTTAAATCAGGACCAATGTACTCAGTTCCGTTCAGTTCGATTCTGTCGCCTTTTACCTGGCGCAATGTGCTTTCCATGAAGAGATAAGCTTCATCACGAGGATCTATGAAAGTAGGCATCCAGCCGTCACGCTTATACTGTTCGAGTTTTTCTTTTGGAGAGCAGCCGAGCGTTGAATGAACGCGGTTTTCGTAGATGTCGATTGCCTTAACAACCTGATGGATGAACTCATCGTAAGTGAGGATGTAACCGTTCTGTTTCTGCCAGTCCAGACGTTTTGTTGCCTGTTCTTCTTCAGGAGCAGAAATAGCCATTCCCTTTACGAGACCCGGCAAGCACTGATCGCGCAGAATCTGTTCAAGTGTGTTGAAGAATCGCTCGATTGGTTTTGTTTTTGCGTTCTTTACACGGGCAAAGATTCGGCGGTGCTGCTTTTCCCATTCGGCTTTTGTAGGCACTACATCTACAACTAGTCCTTCTGTATCTTCAACGATGTAACGTCCGTTATCGGCATGGTACAAATCGGCTTCATCCAGGAAACGTACTCCGTAGTTCTGCAGGCGTTCTACAATCTGGTCTGCAAGCTTTGATTTTTCGCTTGAACCGTTATCGTTGTAGGTGCTTTCAAACTTACCGAATCTTTTGATTCCCATTCGCAAGGCTCGTGTTACGGTGTAAGTGTTGTATGCAATATCAAAGCTGATTCCGTAAACAAGACGTGTTGCCATATCAAGCCAGAGATAACATTCTGCTCTGATGTACATATCCTTTTTGCCTGTAGCATTTGGATTAAGACACCAGAAGTCAAAGATATGCTGGTCTCCAACTATCAGCTGGAAAGGTAAAAGTTTTGAAAGGTCACGGCTGATGTAGAACATATTATCCAAAGCGCGTTGTCCGCCTTTTGCAAGAAGCTTCATTGCGGGGCTGATGTTTCGGGCGTGAACGTATGCACTTGCTTCGCTTCCAATCTGCCAGCCCTGTCGTTGAGCTTCTGCCTTTGTGTTGTTGTAAGCATTGCGCACAGTACATCCGCCTACCTGCTGAATAGCGGCAAGCATAAAGTTTGTAAAGAAACTAAGTGCTTCGTCACTCCAGGCGTAAACATGGCGGCCCTGTCTTCCTTCCGGAAGAGCAAACATAGAACCGTTTTCCATTTTGCGGATATAACGCTGAACAGTTGGAACAGAAATGTTGAACTGCGTTGCAATCTGCTCATAGGCTCTTGCCTTTGAGATAAGCGGACTGCGTTTGCGAAATGCATCATACACAGCGGCGCGCAGAGGATACTTTTTATCTGTCACAGGTGCAAAGGTTCTGACAGTTCCGCTCATTCATCAACTCCCGAAAAAGCATTAAGCTCTCTGTCTGTTTCTGCAATCTCGTTTACAAGCTCGCGAACACGCAAACCGATGTTACATACAGCTGCAAGGCGGGTTGCCGGATTTTCAATGCTTGTAAGAAAATCAGACAAAGCACCAAAGATGTTCAGCTGAGCTTCGTACTGGTCGCGGTTTTCAAGATTGATTTTTGTGTACTGTCTGCCGTTGTGAAGAAGAGTTTTTGCAAAGTAATCATCGTCTCCCCAGTTGAGCTTGATTTTCTTTTTTCCCCAGGTGCGGGCAAGTTCTGCAGCACGTTCATTTGCCTTGCGGATTTTGTAAACACGTTCGTGCTCATTAGTCCAGCCGGCAAGACGTTCTCCTGTTGCCATTGCGTGTGCAATAAGATGTTCAAACTCTGAGTCTATCTGTGGCAGTTCGGGATTCGCACTTTTTGCATTTTCAAGCGCATATTCTTCCGGTGTAAGAACTCTGTCGTTTGCTGCATCATAAAGCTTGAGCCAGAGGTAAGCTGTCTTTTTTGAAAGACCAACAAGTTCAAGAAAATCGCAGAAGCCGAAGGTCTGAGCATCTTCGCTGCGGCGGTCTCCGCCTCTCTGGGCAAGAGCTTCATGTGCAATCCAAAGATCGCGGGCAACATCCAGGCTTACACTCTTGAGCTGTTCAACTTTTGGTCTGAGTTCCTGTACTGCACTGTTCATGTCCCACGAATCAATTTCACGGCGGAACGGAAAAGCCTGGTCTGGTGTAAGTGCGCTATTTTTTTGTACTAGACTGTTCATTCAAAAACTCCTTTGTCAGCTGGAGCTGACATCCAGATAGCTCCAGCCGATTAATTTATGCTGCAGCTTCGGGAATAGTTTTTTCGGCAGCTTTGCAGTAGAATGATTCTTCGCCGGGAACAAGGTTGATGTGGAATTTCTTCTGCTGGGCGGCGTCGAAATTCTTGAGAGCAGCCTTGACCGGCTCTTTTTTTACCTTTACGCAGTTTGAGAAACCAGCCTTGATAAGAAGGTCTGCTGTATCTGCAGAAACTTCCACTTTGTCTGGATTCTGACGGTAACCGATTGTTCCGTTGATGAACTCGCGGCTTTTCTTTCCCTCTTCGTACAGAGTTGAACGGTTTTCGTCTGAATAGGTTTTGAGATTTTCGAGAAGCTTCTCTCTCTGCTCTGCAAGACCTGCAGAAGCCTGCGCAGCTTCTTCTTTTGCCTTGTTGATGGCGATTGTAGCGTTGTTGTCGATTGCGCTGATTTCCGCATCAATCTGGGCGATGCACTTGATTGTTTCTTCAACATCTTTCAAGTTTTTGATTTTCATTTGTTTCTCCTTACACAGTTTGCTTTTCTGTGTTATAATTTGTTTGTTGTTTACGAATCACGCGGCGGGCTTACCGTCATCGTGATTCCCATTGTCAGCCGGATTGCGTGTTGCCTCATGCTTTCCGGCTTTTTTAATTTTGTCGCGGTAACTGAAATATGCGTTCTGCCAGAAACGGCGGAGCGGTGTGTTCCAGAACCTCTGACTCAGTTCATTCAGCTTGCGAAGTTTTTCCTCACGTGTGAGATAAGGAAGTTTCTTCACCATCTGACCTTCTACATAGATTTCCATTTTCCCCTCCAAGGTTTTCTATGTCCTGGCATATTTCAGCCGGGCTTTTGAACTTTGCAAGTGTAAGAAGTCCGTAGACTGCTGCATATTGCAAACCAACGTAAGACATGTTCTTGACTGCGTAGAGAACCTTCTCTGCATTCAGGTCAAGTTCAGTGCTGTCCATGAACGGCGGCTTTCTGCCGTTTTTCCAGAGCGTTATGATTTTTTGCCTCCTTTAGCTTTTCTACCTCCTTAGCTTTTTCCATAGCTACTAAAAAAGCGTTACTGATTTCTGCAAGAGCTTTTTCTGCGCTTGCATTTGGTGCAACAAGCCTGTGACCTATAAGCTTTCCATCGCGGTAGATTTCTACACTCTGAAAGCCTCTTGCCAGGTCAGGTTCTTCTCTTCCAAAAACCGACTCGTTGAACCGAAGTTCCCACCCTTTAAAATTGCCCGATATAAGTTCTGCCATTTGAAGGCAGACGGTAACTTTCTTTTCTTCTTCCTTGCGCAAAAGCTGCATTCCTCGGTTAAGCACGCTTTTGTACTTTCTAGCCGCTTTTATAAGCTGGCTGATATTGGGTTCTTCTGAATCCTGCTGAAGGTGCTTTTCTGCAAGGTATGCACATTCTTTTGTCATGCGGCTTTCTCCCTCAGTTCGGTTACCATGTCGTTCCAGCTTTTGTAGCCGAGACGGGATGCAACCGCACGTTCTATGCGCTGGCTGTGTGATTTGCCGGAAAGAACGTTGCTTACGGATACTGGTGTACAACCAACTTCCAACGCTATGTCTGCGCTTGATGTTCCCATGCACTTCAATCTGTACTTGATGTACAAGCCCTGTTCGGGCGTGATTTTCTTAGAGGCATGAGCAATTGCAGCAGCTTTCTTTTCAGCAATTTTCTGAGCGATGAATTCTTTGAGTTCTTCATCAGTCATTGGCTTCTGGTTTTTCACTCTTCTTTTCCTCCTTTTTTGTCGATATAATGTTTAGTTAATAAATTAGTTTTCATTGTTTCCTTGGAAACTTTGCTAACTAATAAATTAGGCTTTCTGATTTAAATTATTGTCGATAAATCGTATCTAGTCAAGATAATTCGACAATTAAATCAAGAAATTTCGGAGTATTTTATGGAATGGGGTCGAATTATCGACACAATCGAAGAGAAAACTGGCAAATCTGTATGTAAAGAACTGGGCATAAGACCTCAGTATCTATCAGATTTACGTTCTGGGAAAAGTAAAAATCCTAATTCAGATTTTGTTTTAAAACTGATTGAGGCGTTTAATCTAAATTCAAACTGGCTTCTAACTGGTGAGGGCGAAATGTTCATCACGGATGTTGCAGCAGCTTCACCCCTGCAAATCATCCCTGCAGAAGGAGAAGAAACAGCTTGCATTCCGTTCTACGACATAGACGTTATGGCGCACATTGCGGAATCGCTGGACCTCAAGGAAGAAACGCCTGCGGGAGTGCTTTCTATTCCGGGCTTCAAAGACTGCATTGCGTGTTTCCCTGTGTACGGTTCGAGCATGGAGCCCAAAATCTCCAACGGCGACGTCATTGCCGTAAGCCAGGCCGTAACCTGCGACCAGATTCTCTGGGGCGAAATCTACCTGGTAATCACAGACGCATGGCGCGTTGTAAAAACTGTTCATCCTGGCAAGACGGAAGAATACATTATTCTGCGGTCTATTAACCCGGCTTACGCTGGCGACACGAATCTGAAGAAAAAGGATTTGCGGGCGCTGTATCTGGTGCGAGGGGTTGTTTCGCGGCTGGGGATGTAGTAATAATTTTAGATATAAATTTTAGGAGGTTTATATGCCATTATTTCTTGCTACTAGAGCTTCTGCTTCATCAGGATTTGCTTCAATCGGAGTTGTTTTTATTCTTCTTGTTGTCATTTTTGTTTTTCTTTTCATCGTTGCACTCATTGGTTGTCTCTTCAGAACTGCAAAAGCAACGGAAAAAACACACGAAACTTTGGAACGCATTCTGAAGATTGTGGATGCGGTTGCCAGAAAAGAACATCCGGAGCTATACGGCAAATCTGAAAGTTCAGACTCAGCATCAGATTCAACACAACCGCAATAAACATAAAAAACATCGTTGCTTCCCCAGCACTCGCTGGGGATTTTTTTTGTCTGCTACTCTGAATCACGGACTTCTGCACCGTTGTGCTGGATAGTAGACGGATTATAATAAAAAATGATATATTTTTTACACGCTGCGTAAAAAACGTGCTATAATATTATATACGGTCGATACGTTATCGACTAAGATATTCTCCGTTGGCTGCAGGAGAGTATGAAAAATCTACGCAAAAGCGTAGTAGGAGAAAGTGCCTTTAGGAGAGGCGATCACAATTTTAGAGCTGCATCTATATGCAGTTTCGTTTTATGAAGGCCAGTCGTACGGACTGGAAAGGGAGACCATAAAATGGCATACAGTGCATTGGAAATTGCGAAGTACGTGATTAACCATGAGCACAACAATGGGCGAGAAATCAGTAATCTTCGCTTACAGAAACTTCTTTATTTTGTACAGGCAAAAGTTCTCGTAGAAACAGGCGATCCATGCTTTGATGATGTAATGGAAGCGTGGGATTATGGACCGGTAGTTCCTGTTGTTTATCATAAATATAAAATATATGGAAGTTGGGATATACAGATTTCTGATGTCCTTGTTGATATAGAAGACCGCATAAGAACTTTTATCGATGCCATGCTTGATTATTGTCGTAATTATCCAACTTATCAGCTCGTAGAAATTACACACAAACAGGATCCTTGGATTCAAGCACATCAGCGTGGAACAAAATCAGAGATACGCCCTTCCGCAATAAAACGGTATTTTCTCTCAAAGAATAGTAAATGACAGAAGATTCTTTTCTCAATCAGGAAACACCAGAAAGAGTAACTCAAAATAAAGAGCTGAAAGCTCATGTAGAACTTCAAAATAATCTTTATCAAAAATTACTTGATAAGAATTTTAGTTTCAAGACTTGGATTTTTGAGTTTTCGGATTTTGCATCAAAATATGATAAATTTCTTTATTCTGTAATCTCGTCATCAGTTATCAATGATTTATCTGATGATGAGGTTTTGCAACTACTTTCTAACATTTCACTTATTACAGAAAAAGTTTTGGAAGACAAATCAATAAAACGTAATAGAAAAACCAAGGAAGAAGATTTTGTTCAGGAAAGTGTAAGATTATCAACAGAAAAATATAAAATGATTTACAAGCTTTATGATCATTGTAATCTTGCGATAATTCAAAGAACTGCATATAAAGAATCAAGTGCTTCTATTCGGGCATCTGTAGATGAATCTTTTAATGACAAATATGCAAAAGAATATGATGAGCACATAAAACCAAAGATTGATTCTTTTGAAAAGGACATTACAACTCAGCTTATTACACTTGTATCAATTTTCACAGCATTATCTTTTGTAATATTTGGCGGTATCAGTGTATTAGATAATCTGTTACAAAATGTAAGGGCTCTCCCCGTTATCAAAACTCTGCTTATTGGTGACTTATGGTTCATCTGTATGGCAAATCTTTTTATTTTGTTCACAAAATTTATCTGCATCATAATAAAAAAACCGTTCAAATGGATATTAATTGTTATTATTTTGAATTTGATACTAATATCTGTTCTTATTGGTATACTCCTTTTTGGAAAATATACCTACGGAACGGTCTTTTTCATATAATCTAACAGAATCTAATACCCCCAGCAGTCGCTGGGGATTTTTTTTGTCTGCTATCCTAAAACTCGGAGGATGGCAGAATGAAAAAGAACAATTCTGAAAATAAACCTTATTACACTCAGCGAAATAATAAACTCAAACCTAATGGCGCTTGTAACGTTACTTCTATGATTGCTGCCTTGTCTGCAGCTGGATGGGATGTTAACAAGCTTGCAACAAAGGAATATCCGCAGCCGGAAGATGCGCTTATGCATTTTATCCTGGCAGACAAGGCTATTGATGCTTACTGGGGAAAAGTTGACCCTACAAAATATTATCCGCCTAATGAATGGCATTGCGTTCTTGCTTACGGAACAAACCGCTATTTAAGACATTGCGGGCTTCTTTCTGCAGGTGAGTATGCTGTTGAATGGGGCGAACGTCGCTCTGTGTTTGATATCCAGAAAATCTTGGATGAAGGTGGCGCGGCTGTTCTTTCTGGCGTTTTTACTGCAGAAGGTAAAAAGACGATTGGACATGTTGTCGCTTGTGTTGGATACAAGGCTGATGATTCTGGAAAAATCTCTCATTTTGTAATTGATGATTCCTGGGGTGATTACCGTACAGAGTATTCTGTTCAGAACGGTAACGATATTGAAATGTCTTACGAAGATTTCATGGCAAAAATCAGAAGCTGCGGGATTGATGCTAAGATGGCACATTTGATCCGCAAGGCAGGTGCAGAATGAAAGCAAAGGATGTGAGCTTAAAAGCTATTGTGCTTGCCATTGTGTGGGTTATGGTGTTGTTCCTGGTAAAAGGCTTTGTTCCTGTTATCTGGGCAGGTAAGAGTTTTGGTCTTGATGCAAGAGAAATCATCATAAGCGGTGTGTTCTTTGTTGTTGCATGTTCTCCGCTCTACCGTTCTATCTGGCTTGATAAGAAGCTTGGAATCTCGGCTGATAAAACTGAGGTTGAAGAAACTGCAGAGGATGTAAAATGAAAGATGAAACAAAAGAAACTATTCGTATTGTCCTTATTATGCTTTTTGCTTTTGCCTTGCTTGTTCTCGGAAACATCGGGAATAATGCTTTCCGAGAATCAGGTGTTGCAGATCAGGAACGAGTTGAACGTTATGAGGACAGAAGTGAATCTGCTCAGAACGCAGTCTCAGAACTGGAAAGCGGACTCTCTGACGTGGCAGAACAAATGCACGGAGTTGGAAAAGAAATTGATGAAGGCATTACAGATGTCGGAGAGCTCCGAGAAGTCGGTGTTAGAATTGCAGGAGCAAGTTCAGATATTGAGGACTCTGCTTGCCGAATTGAAGAAGGAATTCAGCGAATTGAACGAATCTTATATGAGGCAGAAAAGAAAGATCGTGTTCTGGAGAACTGCGGCGGGGGTGCTGGGAGCAGTAACTCTGACTGAGGGAGTGGTTATCTGGCTGCAGAACAAGTGAGGTGGAAGATGGAAAAGTGGGGTTCTGTAATTTCTGTTGTTAAAGACGTTGTTACAATAGCCGGTTTTATTGGAATCTTTATAAAACTTGGTTATGACAAAGGCGTTAACGAAAAAGAGCAAAAAGAGATGCGTAAGGACATAGATAAAAATGCAACGGATATAAACAATCTTGGTACAAAAGTAAGTCAGATGCAGATAGAAAATACCCGTCTCATAACCACTCTTTCCAGTGATCTTGGATGGATTAAAGCAAGTCTTGCAGATATCAAAAATGATATCAAGCAAAAAAGGGAGAAGAACAATGCCTAAGAGAAACAAGATAGAAATGCAGGGCTTGGTTGAGCGCATCTGCAAGATGTACTTCAACGACAAAATGAGCCACAAACAGATAGCAGAAGTTCTCAAGAAAGAAGGATTCGACATCAGCAAAAGCGGTGTCGGTCGCACTCTTGTGAGCCAGGCTGCGCAGATGAAAGCTTACAAAGATTCTGCAAAGAAGGCAGTTGCCATTGTTTCTGAACTTGAAAAAACTCCGGGTTTGAATATCTCTGAGGCAAGTGTTCAGCTGGTTCAGGCAAAGCTTCTTGAAGAACTCAACAAGTTTGAAAACTTTGCAACCATTTCTCCAGAAGAGCTTTTGAAAGCAATTGCAAGAAATACTGATGCACAGGTAAAGATTGCACGTGTAAAACTCGAATATGAACGCGGTTACAAGAAAGGCTTGTTTGAAGCTGCAAAGACTGTCGAGGCAGAAGGAAAGAAAGCCGGCTGGAGCGACGAGCGCGTTGAGTTTGTTAAGTCTAAGATTATGGGCTTGAAGGTGACCTATGACGAAAAGCCGGAAAAAGACTAACACATACGACATCTTTCTTCCCTATCAGAAGAAGTGGTTAGAAGACAGAAGCGACCTCAAAATCATCGAAAAGAATAGACGGTGCGGAATCTCCTGGACAGACTCCGCCGACTCTGTTCTTGATGCTGCTCCTGCCAATGGCTGGACCAACACTTATTATATGAGCTTTAACAAAGACAACTGTCGCCAGTACATTGAGGATGCCGGCGAATGGGCAAAGAAGCTTGGTTATGCAGTAAGTGAAATTATCGAAGAAGAAGAGCCTCTCCTTGATGACGAGGAAAAATCAATCACTACATACAGAATCACTTTTTCCAGCGGTGCGGAAATTATGGGACTTCCTGGTGTTTCGCGTTCGCTCCGTTCTAAGCAGGGAAACGTTGTCATTGATGAGGCTGCGTTCTTTGATGATCTGGAAAGCGTTCTGCAGGCTGCAAAAGCTCTTGTTATGTGGGGCGGTAGAATCCGTGTAATTTCGACACACAACGGAGACGACAATCCGTTCAACATCCTGATTAAAAATATCCGTTCAGGAAAAGAAAAGGAATGGAGTCTGCACCGAATTACTTTCCGTGAAGCAATGGCTCAGGGCTTGTATCAGAGAATCTGTCTAAAACAGGGGCGCAAATGGACTCCAGAAGCTGACAAGGAGTTCATGGACAAGATGTACCGCATCTACGGTGACAATCCTGATGAAGAGCTTGATGTAATTCCACGTGCCAGCGGTGACAGATACTTTGGACGAGGTTTGCTGGATCATGCCACAGCTGATTCAGACAGTTACGACATCCGCCGGCTTGAGTGTTCAGACAGTTTTCTTCACAAGAACGAAAGCTTTAAGAACCGCGAGATTGAAAAGTTCTTTAATCAGGAAGTACGTCCGCTGCTTGGTGCGCTTGAAGGTCAGGTTTTCGGCGGCAATGACTTTGGACGTTCCGGCGACCTTACGACGTACTGGTTTGCTGAAGAAGTTTCAAAGACTCAGCTTGCGGTACGGCTCATTGTGGAAATCAAAAATGCTCCTTTTGAGCAGCAGCAGTTATTCAATGACTATGTAACAGACTGGTTATCTGAGCGTAAAAAGTTTGGTGGTCTTGCAATAGACTCTCGCGGTAACGGTCAGCAACTCGCGGAACATGCTATGCTCCGCCATCCGGGGGCTTCGATTCAGGTTATGGAAACCAACGCCTGGTATGCAAAGTACGGAACCGATTTGCACGGACTTATGGAAAGCGGAGATTTTACCGTTCCTGATGATGAAACAATCAAGGCAGATTTTGCACTTGTTGTACTTAAAAACGGAATCCCGACTATTCCTGCAGTGCGCACATCCGACCGCGACTCAAAAGGAAAGCGACACGGAGACGGTGCGAGTGCCGCAATGCTTTGTGTTTGTGCCTGGAGAGAATGTGCGGCAGATCCGGCACCGAGCTTTTTTGCTGCAGAAAAGAAAAAGAAATCATTTTGGTAGGAAGGTATAGATTATGGCAAGAACAAACAGCGTAACAAGCAGAGTTATAAATATAAACGGATTCCGCAGCATTGCAAATTATGTTTCTGACACGCAGGACTGGATAAACTCCGTTCAGGAACGCGAGAACATCTTTGAAGAAATGCGTGATGACGGACGTGTTGAATCTCTCATACTTGACCGCAAGAACAAGGTTCTGCAGATGTACGGTTCATTCACTGACACAAAGAACAAGAACGTAAACGAAGCCTGTCAGAATCTTCTTACCTTCAACACTTTCTACAAGCTCAACAATATCCTTTTGAATGCGGTGCCTTATGGAATTGCTGCATGTGAAGTTATCTGGGAGTTTCGGGGCGGCTGGTATGTTCCTGTTGATTTTACTCCAATTCCACGAACTGCTTTAAGCTTTCCTCAGCACATTGAACGTGACTGGGGTATTCCGGTTCTGACTTCTCAGAATCTTATTTTAAGCGATAAGCGCAAGTTCATAATTCACCGTAACGATGACGGCGAGCTGAATCAGTGGGGACGTCCAACTTTGCGCAGTGCTTACACCTTCTGGAAGTTCAAGCAGCTTGGCGTTAAGTTCTGGGCAATGGCCGCAGAGCTTTGCGGCGTTCCTTCTATCCTGGCAATCTTTGAAACAAAAAGCGAAGATGAAGCAAAGAAACGCGCAGCTGATTTGACGGCAGCCCTGCAAAACTGGGAAAGCGGATCTTCCGGCGCATTCGGAAACGTTAAGGACATCAAGGTTGTTTCTTCTCAGATTAACGACTTCAACAAAATCGTTGAGCTTTGTGACACAGAAATTGCCTATGCGCTTACAGCTCAGGCTCTTACAACAAACACTGCGCAGTACGGAACTCACGCCCAGGGAGAAACGCACGTCCAGACTTACGACGATCTGATTAAGGGTGATGCCTACAAGCTCCAGCAGACAGATCAGCAGCTTGTTAATGCTTTCTGTGAGCTCAACTTCCCTGGAGAGGTTGCCCCGCAATATGACATTGACTCTACAGACTTTGCACCGTGGGAAGTTATCCGCGATGCAATTGACCGTGGAGTTCCTGTAAGCCTTAAAGCTCTTTATAACAAAATCCATCTGCCACAGCCTGTTGATGAAAAAGATTCTTTCGTAAAGGCTCAACCGTCTTTCGGTTTTTCTGACAAAGGGAAAGACGATTTTTTTCAGAACAGGCAGTAGAGAATCTTTTCCAGGAAAAGAGCCGGGCGCGACGGCTTGACCGTATTTCTACTGCCGCCTGGCTCAACATCTCCGACAGCTACGCAGAACGCATTAAAGCATACATCAAAGAAGCTGCACGCAATCCTGACATTCTTATGACTACCAAGGTACTCCCGCCGGACTGGGGAGCAATGGGAGAAGCTGCAAAGCTTTTTACCCGTTCTCTTATGATGGGCTTGGATTCAGCTGTACGCAAGAATGAGTTTGCAGAGCTGACTGCAGAAGACGTTGAAAACTTGCCTTATGCCGAAGCTGTAGAATATCTTAAAAAACGCGACGTTATAAAAAAAGTTGATTATAACAAGCTCTCCGACAAGATGCGGTTCCGAGCTTTTACAGCTTCCAGAATTGCAGACGGGGATCTTCTCAAACGTATAAACTCCGAGCTGATTAAGAATGTGAATGATGGCAAGGGGCTGAAGGATTTTCTCTCTCTTACAAAAACTGACATCCTGAATAAAGTCGGTATGGGTGCAGGTGGCCAGGGCTGGTACTGGGAAACTGTCTACAGAACCAACGTTCAGACCGCATACAACACTGGTCGCATGATGGGCTTTGAAGAAGACAAACCTCTTGCGCTGCACTTTGTCGGAATTGAAGATTCAAGGCAGACGGATGTTTGTCATTCGTTGAGCAATGTAATCAGACCGTATGATGATCCGCTCTGGGAAAAATATATTCCGCCTCTGCATTTCGGCTGCCGTTCGACAGTACGTGCAATTTATGACGAAGACGAATTGCCGGATGAATGGACTTCCCTGGAAGAAATAGAAAAACCGGCAAAAGGTTTTGGTACAAATCCTCTTGAAAACGACAGCTGGTGGAATGAACTTTCAAGTCAGGTTGTACGTGCAAAGGAATATGGCGTACAGGGAGAGATTGAGGCGGCGAAGGTTGCGCTGGGTGTTGGTGGTACCGAATTAGCACCAGAAACTATTGGCTTTGCAAAACCTGTCAATTCGATTGAGGATCTTAAAACTATGGATACACCTCTTTCGATTGAAGAAGCATTAAAGCAGGTAAACCCGAATTATAAAAAGGGATTTGAATGGAAACATAATTGTCAAAGATGCTGTCCTACTTACGAAGCAATCAGACGAAAATATGATGTACTTGCGAAACCTACTCTGGCAAAAACACTTGAAGAACTAAAATTAGACAAATACGCAAATTATGAAAATGACGGTTTTGCACTTATGTACAAAGATGCTGAAGTTATAAAAGCAAAAGGTTTTGGCAAGAATGAGATTCTACAAGCTATGAAAGAATGGGGAGACGGAGCGAGATGTGAAATCTGTATTGTAAAGAAAGATTGGGGGGCTCATGTATTCATGGCTGAACAAGTAGAAGGAAAAACAATATTTCTTGACCCACAGACTAATAAGGTGTATTCTGAAAGTGTATTTGATGACGTACGAAAGACTTATACCAAGTATTTCAGAACTGACAATCTTGATTTTAATGACAACATTATTGATTGTTGTCTAAACCGAAAGGAGGCTAGAAAATGACAAAAGAAGAAGCTCTCAAACTTGCAAAAATCGATGCCTCTAAAATAATTCATGATGAAAAAGAAGAATGCGATGATTGTGTTGTTTTCGGTACATACAAGAACGAACAAATTGATATGTATGATAATGGCGACAATTTTGTTATAGGTCTTGGAATTGGCAGAAAAAACTATAAGATTTATAAAGACACTGGCAAACTTGAGGAATTCAAAATAATAGTTGCGTAACTTACAGCCCCGAACTTCCGGGGCTTTTTCTTTTTTAACCCACATTCCCAGCAAAACACAAAAATTCATACCTACACACCACCTCAAACATCTGTGATTCACCGTTGAATATCGGTGAATCGGCTATCCGTTTAAATAATTTGGGTAATTTGTCATTTATTTAAAAACACCCCCGAAATTTTCAAGATTTTAACAAATTGCTTTTCCCACAATTGCCGCGTTTTTGTGCCTCTGTGATTACATATGCGCAGAGGTCGCAAATGAAAATCTACATTGCCGGAAAGATTACCGGCGACAAGAATTATAAGACTAAATTCAAACGCGCAGAAAAGCTTTTGCGCTCACTCGGACATTCTGTTATGAACCCTGCCTGGATTGCTCCATCTGATGATTTTACATGGACGGACTATATGCAAATTAGCGGCATGATGCAGGCAAGGTGTAATGCTGTGTATTTTTTGAAAGGCTGGAAAGAAAGCGAAGGTGCAAGGCTAGAGTTCAAGAGATGTCACCAGCTGAATCAAACTGTTTTCTTTGAAGACAGTGCTTTCAGCCTGGAAGAATTAAAGCGTTCCCCACAAAGCCTGAAAAATAAAAAGACGAGGTAGTATCAGCTTATGAAAAAGATTCGTACATGGCAGCTCTGCCGCACGGGAACTTTCGGGCAGGACGGAGCAAAGATTACAGAACAGGATTTGAAAGAAATCGCGGAGACGTTCACGCCTACACGTCCGATTACTATCGGCCACGATGCAGCGCATGGCGACAACTTTCCAAAGTTTGGAGACGTGCTTGTAATTGATGGCATTTATGATGACGTAAAACACAAAGGCGAAAAGGTTCTTGTTGGTCAGGTTGTTCTGCATCCGGAACTGGAAAAACAGTTTTCAGACAAGGACGATGGTGACGGTTGCTACAAGGGCTGGAGCGTTACTATTCCAAAACGTGCAAGTGACGGAAAACGTTATCTTCACAGCCTGGCAATCTGCGGAGCAACTCCGCCAAAGATTCCGGGGCTTGAGCAGCTTATGACAAAGAGCTGCTATTCAGACGGCGATACGGTTGAGGTGTTTGACTTCAGCGACGCAATAGATTATCAGGAGGAAATTCCTATGACGGAAGAGGAAAAGAAAAAAATGGCTGACCTCGAAGCTGAAAACAAAAAGCTGAAGGAAGATGCCGAAAAAGCAGCTGCTTCCAAAAAGGATGATGAGGACAAAAAAGAAAAGTTCTCCGATTCCAAAGAGTATGCAGACATGCAGAAGAAAATCGAAGACCTTGAAGCTTCAAGAAAAGAAGCTGTTGTAAAAGGTGTTTGTGACAAGTTCGCTGATATTCCTGCAGGGCTTAAAGACAGTGTTCAGAAGGTTGCCAGCGTTCTTGCTTCAACAACTGAATCTTTTGAGTTCAGCGACAAGGATGGAAATAAGAGCAACAAGACAGCTCTGGATCTGTTCAGCGACGTTCTTTCAGGGCTCATTGCAGCACCGAAAAAAGAGGATGTAACTTCTCGCCAGGTAAACACTGACGAGTTTAACGACAAAAAGGATGACGGCAAGGAAACCGACTGGGGCAAAGTTGCCGCCAGACTCTAAGGAGATGGAAAATGGAAAAGGTTGAAGAATTCTTTGACCGCGGCGTGCTCCATGCAGGACACCCGCCAATCGTGGACTATGCGACTCTTGCTGCTACAAGCAAGAATCTCAAAGCCGGTACAGTTTTGAAATCTGCAAGTGGTGGTCTCGCACCTGCAGGAGATTCGAACACACCTTGTGCTGTTCTTCTTGCTGATGTTCCCGCACACGCAAGTGAAGCTACAACTGGTGTACCTGTTGTTGTGCATGGTCTTGTTGTAAGAAGCCGTCTGCTTGATTTTTCAAGTTCAGAAGAAGCTGCTGCAAGCGACACTCTCGCTGAAAAGCTTCCGGCTGCTGGCATCTACCTGGTACAGGGCGGATGGTCAGAATCAAATTTCAGATAGGAGATTGAAAAATGGCATTGTACAAAAACGGTTCCATCACTATCAAAAGTGAAGACATTGAGCGCGTATTGGCTGCAAAGCCGGAAAACACTTCCAACGCTCGTGCTTATTTTAAGCAGACAAAGCTCAAGAACTCTACCCATATTTCTGCGGCAGAGCTCAAAAAAGAATACGGCAACGTTCCTGTAATCGTTCGCGGCGATAACGGTGTTGTTCCAAAGCATGGCGTTGATGCAACAGACATCGTGCCAATGCCGATTGAAATTGACGACAAGATTTCTGCCGTTGATATGGATGAGCTCGAAAGAGCTACAGACATGGGTGTTAATCAGATTGTTGATGAATATCTTGACCAGCATGCAGACATGGTTCGCGAAACAACCAATGCTCTCTGCTGTCAGGCTCACCGCGGTAAGATTGACTACATGATGAAGAGCGGAGGAGAAACAATCCGCTACAAGGTTGATTATGGTGAAGTTTCCAAAATCGACTTTGATGAGAGTCTTGCAAGCCTTACACGCGGTCAGGCAATCGCCCTTCTTACAAAGCTTGCCCAGCAGGCTAAGAAAAACGGTGTTGGCGGCCCTGGTGAGTTTGTTGCCGGTGCAAAGGTTTATGAGAAGTTCGTTGATTTGCTTACAAAGGCAGAACTCGACTCTCAGATTAAGGATGGATCGCTCAACATGGGTTCATTCAAGGTAATCATGGATAACGATTCTTACACAGACATCGTTAGCGGAAGCAAGGTTACAAAGTCTCTCTGTGATGACTATGAAATTGTTTACCGTGCCCTCAACGCAGGACAGAAGCTCTGCTTCCTCCGCCTTGATGATGTTGTTCAGCGCAGCGCTGTTCCTGTTTATTCATTCACTGCCAAAGGTGATGACCAGAGAGGTACAAAGCTTTACACAAAGTCAAAGCCTTTCCCTCTTATCAATGCAAAAGGTATTGTCTGGGGTAAGTTCGCAGAAACTGCAAGCTACAAGCTCAAGTTTACTGCAGGAACAAACGGAGCTCTTACCGCAACTGTTGACGGTGAAGAAGTTTCAAGCGGCGACATAATCGAAGAAGGAAAGACTGTTGTATTCACAGCAGCTCCATCTAGCGGTTATGCTGTTAATGCCTGGTCTGGAAAGTCTAAAGACAGCCTTGTAGAATCTGGTACAAACGAGATGTCTCTCGAAGTTACTGGAGACGTACAGGTTTCTGTAAGCTTCAAGACAGCCGGCTGATTTTGAAAGTTTTAAGATTTTAATTTAAAAAACTTTTCATAGGGCATGGGAAACCGTGCCCTTTTTTTATGCCTACACAAAAAGCCAGTCAGATTTTCTGTGTGATATTTTTATTTTGCACGGAGGTTTGATTATGCCGGAAGAAAACTAAAACCAGGCACAGCTCACAGTTGAGGACTTGAAAAAAGAGCTGCCGGATCAGGATTATGAAACTCTTACTCTTGGAGAAGATACGGTTGCGGTCCGCTGTCTTTTAAAGGCAAAGATTGCAGTTAAGGGAATGGTTCAGAGTACAGGGCATGTTTACAGCGAAGAAAACGAAGTGTGCCGTGAAGCAACTCTTAAATATGCGCTTTATGAAATGTTTGCATTTGTTGGACAGGAAAACCGCGCCCGCGAAAAACTGGAGGACTGTCAGCTTCTGATTGAGACAAACTTTGGACCAGTTATAAAAAAAACTGATGCAGAAGCTTCTTCTGGACCTGCTGTAGGCTATATGAGTGCTGGAAGAAAAAGCCCTATGGAAAGACGGAGAAACTGATGGGAGTTCAGATAACACGAAGTTTTGGAGAACTTTCCAAGCGGCTAAAAAAAGGCTGTCTGGAACCGACCATGCGCAAAGTGAGTAAGTATCTTGTTTCTTCTGCAGTCGGAAAAATCAACAAGAATATACCGCCTGCAAATGCACCTCTTACCCAGGAGGTAAAACGAGGCAACAAAACGCTGCGCGATAACGGTCAGCTTATGGCAAGCATAGCCCCGCAAAATGGCAAGGACTGGGCAGCTGCTCAGACTAACCTCAAGTATGCAAAGATCCAGCAGGAAGGCGGAACAATCAACAGCAGGGGAAAAGGCTTGTGGCTTCCGGCAAGTGCAAAAACACGTACTCTTATGAGACGTTACAATGCACAGAAACCGGCAGAGCTTATCCAGGCAATGAAAGGTGACGGATATTCATTTTTCAGGACAGGTAAAGTGTTCTGTGCAAAAAAGAAAAAGGGAGAGCCTTTTGCGCTTTTTATCATCAAGCAGAGCGTTACGATTCCTGCACGTCCGTTTCTTCACATTGATGAAAAAGACGAAAAGCACATCAGAAAAGAAATTAAAAAGGCAGTGCATGAGGCATTGCAAGGAGATAAGAATTGACAATCGAAGAAGTTGTTGAATCACTCAAAACTGAAATCAAAACACAGCTGAACTTTCCGGCATTCCTGCTTCCTCAGAAAGCCGGAAACAACACAGCGCACATAGACCTGCTTTACCAGGATATGGATCCAAACGGAGACGGAAACGAAAAGATTTCGTTCCTGGCAGAATACCGCACAGCCGGAACTCATGCAAAATGGCTTACTCAGACGGTAAAACTCAGACGTAAACTCAATGAAATTGAAAATAACTTTATGCCTTTTGAAGCAGACGGCGTAAAGCTTCGTGCCTACTGGATTAGGAACGGAAACGCTCAATGGGTGTACCCTAGTGAAGAAGAAAGCTCTATGCCTGCGGAATATGTTATTCCTTACAGAATAGAGATTGATATGCCTACAAGGTTAATAACGGAGGACTAAAATGAAACCGGGTGGAAAAGATGGAAAACTTTACAAAATTGCCGAAGGTGAAGCTGTAACTGGCGGAGCAAGCGTTGCCCTTACTGCCAGCGGATTTTACAAAATCAAGAGTGTCGCAAGTTCAGACAGCTCTCTTCCTGCGCCAGACACAAGCAAGTCAGGCTACAGGGCACTCAAGCCAGGCGATTATGTATGGCTGTGGAAAGGTCAGGCTCTTGCAACTGGAGATGCAGTAATTCCGCTTGCTCTGACACTCATCAGCTTTGTAACTGATGTTTCAAACAGCAGAAACGGAAACAAAACCGACATTACAACTCAGGAAAATGTTGAAGTCGGAATCCGCGAATATACCGTTTCTCCTTTCTCAGAAGGAAGCGGAACAATCAACGGTATGGTTGACGTTGACTCAGAAGCTCAGAAAGAGCTCTTGAATCAGTTCAGCGCAATCACAGAAGAAGATGATGACGGACATATCACAGTTTACAAGGCAACACAGCGCAAGCAGGATTATATGCTCAGCCGCCGTGAAACCGAAACTGTTGGTGAAATTGCCATGTGGGAACATTTCCCTGTAACTGTAGATTCGCTCACAATGGACAAGCCTTTGGACGGAGCTCAGAACTTCAACTTTAACTATTCGCTCGACGGCGGAAACAATCCTGGCGTAATCTACTACAAGGTTAAAGAGGTGGCATAATGGTTCTTACAGAGCAGCCTAAATACTGGTTCTATCCTGATGTTAAGGACAACCTTCAGCAGAAGGAAGAAGAACAGCTTGCCGTTGAAATCATCCGGCCTACAGGATTCCAGAGTAACGATTTTAAGAAAGTTGTTACCCGCACGGAATTCTATCCGGATGATCAGCCGTTTGACAAGGACGGTAATTACACCGCGCCTAAAAAGTTCCGCAGCATAACCGTAGATACAAAGTTTGATTCTGCCTTGATTCTGCGCACGTGCGTTGGTGAAGTACGGAATCTTTCTGTCAAAGATACTGACGGAAAGGAACGCAAAATCACCAGCGGAAAAGAGCTTGCAGAATGCCGTGCCTATGGTATCGGAGCAATCATCGACGCAATTGTCGTTGAAGTTTCCGGAGACAAACTCACCGATTCAAAAAAAAAGATTATCGAATAGGACTGCAAATCCTGTTTTCGGGCTTCTGGCCGCCTGACTGGGAGCCCGAATATGACGAAAAGTATGAATGCCTTTTTTGGCCGGAAAATGAAACCGGCTACATGAGGCTCCAGCGCAAAGATTTTTCCAACTACATTACAGAAGAACTCTCTCAGCTGATTCAGATGTGGCACAGAATCAGTGCCTACGGATGGCCCCAGGGCAAAGGCTATCTGGCAGAGCCTGAATTTGTGCGCTCCATTGTAGAATTATTCGACAGGGAAAAAGCGGGTTATATAGCCTGGGAGAAAAAGAATAATGGCGGACATTAACGAAGAGCTTCGCGTTCTTGTAACGGCAGAAGTAGACAAGGCAATTAAGAATCTCAAGAGTGTTGATAAGCAGACTGATGAAACTGAGAAAATGTTCAAAAAACTCGGCGGTGCAATCGGGGCTGCTTTTTCTGTTAAGGCTGTTGTTGATTTTTCAAAACAATGTGCAGATGCCTACCGCGAACATAATCAGACTGTATCAGTTTTAAGAAGTACCCTTGAAGCAACGGGAGCCACTGCCTGGACTACGGCACAGGAGCTGCAGAATATGGCTCAGACATTGCAAGGGGCGACCAATTTTACTGCAGATTCCATAAACTCAATGCAGTCTGTTCTTTTAGGATTCAGAAACATTACCGGTGATACCTTCGAAGAAGCAACAAAGGCAATCCTCGACATGGCAACCGTTATGAAGATGGATTTGTCTTCTGCAGCACAGAGTATTGGTAAAGCACTTGATGATCCGATTCACGGAATGGATTCCCTCAAGAAGCAGGGCTTCAATTTCACTGCTGCACAAAAAAAGGTTATTCAATCTTTTCTTGATGTAGGTGATGCAGCCAGCGCTCAAAAAATTATTCTTGATGAGTTGAATGGAACATTCGGTGGCGCGGCTGAAGCTGCAGCTGATTCTGCAACACAGATAAAAAATGCATGGGATGATGTAAAAGTCGCAATTGCAGAAGGTCTTGTTGATACTGTAAACGCATTTTCTGGCAAGACAAAAGGAAACGCAATTGCTGAATATCTTGAAGGCACAGCAGAGGCATTCAGACAATCTGGCAAAGAAATGCAGCGAATGAAAGATTATTCGTCATACTGGGACTCTCTGTCTGATGATGAAAAACTTGAAGAAGCACGATATCAGATTAAGCTGTATGAAAATCAGGTCAAATTTTCAACTGATGCAATTAATAAAGCCTGGTCAAAATCTCAGAAGGAAGTTTTTGAAAGAGGAAAGCAAAATCACGAGAAAAAAGTAGCACAGTGGAAAGAAGTTGAACAAAGCCTTCTGAAAACTATGAAGCAGGAACAAGATATACAGACTGCTGAAAACAATAGAGCCGATGCTGAAGCTAAAATCAATAATTTAATGCTCGAAATCTCTAAGAACTATGAAAAGCTCGGAAAAGATGATCCTGCTGTTCAGCTTAAAAACTATCAGAAAGAACTGGATGAAATAAAAAAGAAACGCGACAAACTTGCAGAGCCTGTTGAAGATTCTGATGGAAAGATTATAGATACAACTGAAGCTATGAAACAACTTGATGCTCTTGAAAAGAACGTTAAGAAAAAAATAGCTGCATTAAAAATAGACGGAAAAAAAAGCTGGAGGATATGGCTGAGTGAGGCACTTGATGTTGATACTGAACTTTTTACAAAAGGCCAGGAAGCTGCAAAGATTTATGTAAACGGTCTGGAACAGCAATTTGAAAATGCAGAAGGGCTCAGTAAAATCCTCGGAAAGAAATTTGATGCCAGCGACATTATTGATGACCAGCTGAGTGAAATAGAATCTCATATATCAACGCTCTTAAATATTCCAACACCGCTGATTGACAGTGTGTTTTCTCTCGACGAGCTGCAGCAGGAAGGAACAGCTCTAAACGAGCTTTATAACGAGTGGAAGAAACTTCAGAATGCAAAGGAAACTACAGCTTTAGAAAAACTGCAGAAGCAGATAGATGATTTGTCGAAATCTGAATTTGAACTTTATCTTGAAAGTGAAAATCTGGAAAACCTTCCGACAGAAAAAATTGATGAAATCAGAGAAAAGTTCAATCAGCTTAAACTTGAATCCGTTGATGATCTTGGCGAGAAGATAGGAATACTGACAGAACAGGGTTTGGAAAGTCTGAATCTTTTTGATGCTAAATCAAGAGAAGTTATCGGTAACCTTACTGCCAATCTTGCAAATATTTCTTTTGATGCAGTTTTAGGAGGATTGAAAGAATTTGGCCAGGCTCTTGGAGAGGGTGAAGATGCGTCAGATTCTATGCAGAGAGCACTTGAATCAATGGCATCTGAAATCCTGAATCAGCTGCCGCTTCTGTTTATGCAGGCTGGCTTACAGCTTATAGCACAAGGTCAGTGGGCTCTGGGACTTGGACTTATGGCTGCGGGGCTTGCAGACCAGGTTGTTGCCGGATATGTAAACGGCAAAAAAGAAAGTGCAAAAGCCAATGCTCTGGGCGGAGTTTACGGAGACGAAGCTTACACAGCTTTTGCAAAAGGCGGGACGTTCACAAATCAGATTGTAGCGAAGCCGACATATTTCAAATTCGCAAAAGGAAGCGGCTTTGGAACCGGTCTTATGGGTGAAGCTGGTCCTGAAGCAATAATGCCGCTTACCCGCGGTGCAGATGGTTCTCTTGGTGTTTCTGCATCCGGTATTGGAAGTGGCGACGTTCAGGTAAATATTCCGGTTACAGTCTACTCGGATGAACCTGTAGAAGTTCACGACACTGAAGACGAAAACGGACAGCGCAAGATTGAGATTCTCGTAGGTTCGATGATTAACCAGCACATAGCAGTCGGTAAAGCTGATAAAGCTTTGAAGAGTCGTTACGGGCTGAAAGTTCAGGGGGTATAGAATGACGAATATAACTTGGCCTTCTAGTCTTCCGCAGGTAATAAGGCTGGAGGGACTCAGTACAAAAAGAAAGAGCAATGTTATCAGAACTCAAATGGATGCAGGACCTCAGAAAGCTCGAAGACGTTATACGGCCATTACAAAAGAGTTTACAGGTTCTGTTGTTCTTACAGAGGCTCAGCGAGAACTGCTTGAAGACTGGTATCAGAATATGATTGGAGACGGTGCTTTGCGATTTGTAATGAAAGATCCTCAGACATTGCAGCTGGCTGAGTTCCGTTTTCTTGAAGATTATGATGAGGAGTCCAATGATGGACTTTGGATAATAACTATGAAACTGGAGAAGATGAATGCCTAATACACAACTTACATCTGCTGCTAAAGAAGCAATGACAGCTCAGGAAACACAGGAAGTGCTCTTAAACCTTTTGACTGTCAGTTATGACGGTTCAGTAATTCTGCATGTTACTGATAACAATGAACAGATTATTTCTAACGGCCAGACATTTGAACCATGTGCATTCTCTGTTCTTTTGCCAGATCAGTCTACAGACGGAAATAAAAACTGTCGCCTTCAAATCGACAATACAGACATATCAATTTACAGGGCTATAAAAACTGCAGTAATAAACAGCCGAAATCAGAAAAAGGACATAACGGTTTCTGCAGCTGTAATTATGGCAAGTGAGCCTGACAACTACATTGAAGGGCCTTTGAATTTTATATTGCGCGACATAACTGCAGATGCAAATGCAATAACTGGAAATCTTTATGATTCTTATATCCACGACAGAAAGTTTACTAACCTAACATACAATCCAACAGATTTTCCAGGAATGTTTTTCTAAGGAGACTGCAATGTATGAATGGTGTGGAAAATACGTCGGTATTCCGTTTGTGTCCGGTGGTCGTGACAAGACTGGCTGCGACTGCTATGGACTTGTGCGCCTCATCTTACACGACGAGTACGATTATGATCTTCCGCTGCTCATCGGTGATTACACAAACGCACTTTGCATTGAAGAAACAAAAAAACTTTTTACAGAAAATATCCCCATTCTTAGTGGTGAGAAAATATCAGAACCAGAAGAAAAAGCTGTAGTCTTAATGAAAATGAGGGGCAGGCTTTGTCACGTAGGCTTGTATGCTGGCGACGGTTATATAATCCATTCAAGACACAATTTAGGAGCAGTATGCGAAAGACTTTCAAGTCCTCAGCTTGCCGGATGTGTCGAGGGGTGGTACCGTGTCGATTCAAGTTACAGCATGTCTAAATCCATTTACACAGGAACGAACTGAATATTCCTTTGATTCAGGAATTACAATCAATGAAATTATAAAAAAAATTGATGCACTTCAAGCCTCAAATACCGGCTGGCGCGTAATGATTGACGATGAAATCATTACTGATTTTGAACGCATTCCTGAAGAAGGTCAGCGTGTTTATGTTAAAATTGTGCCGGAAGGAGATTCACCTGAAAGTGCAGGAAATGGCATGAAAGTGGGTGGTGCTCTCATTGCTGTGATTGGAGTTATACTTTGTTTTACTCCTGCTGCTGGTTTAGGGGCCATGCTTATAGGTACTGGAGTCGGACTTTTTGCTGGCGGAATGGTCTTGCATAACATAGACATTCCTAATATGAATGACCGTGAAAAGCCAGAACAAGATCCATCTATTCGTGGCAGTAGAAATCAGATGAGGCCTTATGGTGTTCTGCCGGTTCTTTTTGGTCGCCGACGTATTTATGCGGATCAATGTGCAAATCCGTTTACCTGGGTAGAACCAAGTGACGGTTCTATCTGGCTTTATCAGCTTTTCTGTGTAGGTCAGAAAGATTTACAGATTGAAACGGAAACTTTCAAAATCGAAGAAACGCTGTTAAAAGATTATTCTGCTACCGGAAGTATGGCTGCAATTTTGAACGGTACAGATTCTCTTATTCAGATGCAGATTGCTTATGGCGGAAATTCATCACCTATCTATGATAAATGTGTACACGAAATACAGCTGAATACATTGCTCAAGCATCAGACTGATGAAGGTCTTGATGGAGCTATTGTCAGAACAACACCAGACGGAACTACTGAGCTCAATGTTGATATTTTCTTTTATAGCGGTCTTGGTAAATACAATGATGATGGAAAAGTTGTTTCTACTAGTGTTGAAGTAAAGGCAGAGTATAAACTTGCAACTGATCCAGACTCTGCATATCAGCTGCTCGGGTATTTTTCAAACGGAAGCAATGTTATTTCTGGAAGTGAACTAAAAACAAAACGGCTTGCAATAACAAAAAGTGACCTTTCTGCAGCAGCTTATACAGTAAGAGTTACAAGAGTTTCTGCTGACAGTTCTGATGTTAAAATCATAGATACTGTTTATGTAGGATCAATTCGGGCTGCAAAAAATGAATCGCCAGTACGTGCTGAACGGTGTGCTCAGATTACACAGATAGGTTTGAAAATCAAAGCATCGGAAAAACTGAACAATATCATCGAGCAGTTGAATTTCGTAGCACAGTCTATACAGCCTGTATGTCATTATGGACAATGGACAGATGAACTCTCATCAAATCCAGCTTCTGCAGCTATGTATGCAATGCAGGGAGAGATGTCTCAGCAGAAACTTACAGATTCAGATATTGATAAAGAATCTTTTAGAAAGCTCTATGCATGGTGTGCAGAGCATGAATATGAATGTAATGCTTATGTATGCGAAAGTATGTCTATTAACGAGCTTCTTTTACACGTTGCTTCGACTTGTCGTTCAGAAATATTCAGAATCAACGGGAAAATTACAGTTGTTCAAGATATTGCCAGAGATTCTTACGTTCAACTGTTTACTCCACGCAACTCACATGATTATAAAGAGACAATGGCACTTGCAGATGTTCCTGACGAATTAAAGATGGGATTTGTAGATAAAGATTCTGGATTTGCAGAAAACGAAGTTCATGTATACAACACACCGACTGGAAATAAAACTCCTGGCATTGAACCAGAAACATCACAGAATGTAACGTTGTGGGGAGTTACTAGTAGTGAACAAGCTCGAAAACTTGGCATGTATAATTATGCTGTTTCGAATCACCGCTTTTGTGTAGCACAGTTTTCGTGTGACTTTGAATACCTCATGTGCCGCAAGGGCGACTGGATTAAATATGCAGGAGATATTGCACTTGCAGGAATTACACAGGGAAGAATCGTATCAATAATTCAAAATGATCAGGATAAAATAATCGGATTTGAATGTGACGAAGAAATTCCTATGGAAAGTGGCAATAATTACAGTCTTCGTGTAAGAAAAAGCAACGGAAGTGCGCTCTTTAATCTTATAAACAGCGGAGAAACTTCCAGAACAGTTTATCTTCAAACTCCTGTTTCTGCTTCAGATTTGTCCGTTCCAAATGAAGGCGATTTGTTTACATTTGGCATTCGTGGCCAGGATGCAAAAGACTATATCATTACAGACATTCAGTGCGGAGAAGGTCTTACAGCTGATTTAACATGTGTAGAATATGCCCCGGAAATTTTTGGTATTGATGAACCAAATTTTGTTTTACCTGATTTTGAAAATAAACTCTCCGAAACCAGTGGAGCTATTGACCGTGGAAATATTTCACAATCTGACTGGAAAACATTCTTTACTTATCACGATGGCGAAGAAGAACCAGACACACCTTTTGGAGATGGTACAAGTGAAGGCTGGCACCACACAAAAACTACAGAAAGTGTTTGGGTCTCATCAAAGACATCAAAAAGCATTTATGAAGGTGACTGGAGCGCACCGGCTTATGCTCGCGGGCCTCGTGGTGAACAGGGGGATGCCGGATATAATATTCAAATACTATCTTCTGCAGGAACTGTTTTTAAGAATGGTACTGGTACTACAACTCTTACAGCTCATATATATCAAGGCAATAGCGAGATAGATGTGGCTGGCACACAATACCAGTATCTTTGGAAGAAATATGATGCTGCAGGAAACTTAGATCCAGATTTTACCGCTACTACAAAAAGCATAACAGTGGCCGCTGGAGATGTTGATAATAAAAGCGATTATGAGGTTGAGGTAAATTAGCGCTATGAAAATACTTATTGCAGTTCCAACTTATGAAAACATAACCCCGGATACGTTCAAGTCAATTTATGAACTTGATAAGTGCGGTAATGACTGTGTTTTTGATTTTATACGAGGCTATGATTGTGCCGCAGCTCGTAATCATATAGCAGAACGAGCATTAGAACTTGAAGCTGATTATGTTCTAATGATTGATAATGATGTGATTCTACCAAGTGATGCACTCAAAAATCTTTTAGAAGACAATAACGATGTGTGCCTTGGATATTATGCTCACAGAACCGACGAAAACATTTCTGGCAATCGAACTTGTGTCTGTAAGAATGACGGCGAATTTAATTACACACACAGTTTTATGGGAAATGAATTAATAACGATAAAAAATGCCGGTATAAATAAAATTCAAATTCATGGCGGTGGAATGGGATGTGCTTTAATCAAAACAGAAGTTTTCCGCAGATTGAATTTTCCCTGGTACAAATTTGTAACTTATGATGACAGAGGTGTTCTGTCAGAAGATTTATATTTTTGTGAACAGTGCAATCAAAAAAACATCCCAATATATGTTGATACAAGAGTTAGTTGCAAACATCTGTTTAGAACATTCGTAACTGTGGAGTAAAAAAATGGCTGGACTAAAATCAAGAATTACATTAGCCGACTTATCGGATGGTTATACTGTTATACTTACAAATTCATCTCATACATTTGCAGGAGGTACTTCTGCAGCACTTGCGAGTTCAATCACAACTCAGATAGTTGCTCTACACGGTGGAACATTAGTTTCTGCATCTGTTGGAACAATTACTGGACTTCCATCAGGAATGCAGGCTTCAATTTCAGACAACAACACAAAGGCAGCAAAAATTACAATTTCAGTAACAACATCAATGACTTCACGTCAGGGAATCGTAACAATTCCAGTAACGGTCGGCGGAACTACTTTTAATCTTGATTTCAGTTATGCGCTCGCTCTTGTTGGTGCAAAAGGTGACACGGGTGCTACCGGTGCGACAGGTGCTACTGGTAAAACTGGAGCAAAGGGTGACACGGGTGCTAAAGGTGATACCGGTGCCCAGGGAGCCACAGGAAAGACAGGTGCTACCGGTGCAACAGGAGCAACTGGACAGACCGGAGCTACTGGGGCTACAGGACAGACTGGTGCCACAGGTGCGACAGGAGAAGACGGAACAGGATTCCTCCGCGTTACGACAGCTCCTACAACTTATACAACAACAACGGGCGGTTTCACTCCTGCATATAGAATGTCGCTCAACACTGTAAAAACAGAATCCGGCGTGACCAATGTGGGTGTCGGTGACATTGTTGTTCAGTCATATAATACTTACAAAATCGGTTATGTTGATGCAAGTTATGTTTATCTTGCAGCGGCAGTTTCTATCCGCGGTGCCCAGGGAGCAACAGGAAAGACAGGTGCTACCGGAGCAACAGGAGCTACTGGACAGACCGGAGCTACTGGGGCTACAGGACAGACTGGTGCAAACGGCGCTACCGGACAGACCGGAGCTACAGGTGCCACTGGAACTCGCGGTACTTTGTGGTATAGCGGAACTGGTATTACAGGCACATCAACAACGGCAACTGTATTCTCAAATTCAGGAGTAAGTTCAGCTATTGTCGGAGATATGTATAAGAATACTGACACGTCGAACACATACCGATGTACAACAGCTGGTAACGCTTCTACGGCAAAATGGGTTTACGTCGGAACCATAAAAGGTGCTACAGGTGCAACCGGAAAGACTGGCGCTACAGGAGCGACAGGTGTTACTGGTGCAGATGCAGTTTCCGTTACAATCTCTCAAAAAAATCTCGAAGTACTTTGTGGCGCTGGTACAGGCAAATTTCTTGGTGCTCAGACGGAATCAATAGCTGTATATGCTCGTAAAGGAAGCGCCAGAGTTGCCTGCACTATAACTGCTGATGGCGCGTCAGGCGGGGTGTCTTTTAGCATTGCAAATGGAACAGCAAATGCTGATGGTTCAGTCACAGTTTCATTCCAGGATAATCAGAACCTCGGTAACGATGCTGCAATATCAAAAAACGCAACCATTCACGTAACTGCCGAAAATCAAACTTTTGATTTTACGCTTATAATCAACAAAGTTTCAAAAGGTAATTATCTTGGAAGGTGTAAATATAAACCAACAGATTTTACACTTAAAGATAAAGGCAACTGGGCAAGCGGTAAATCATATGCCATTGGAGACGTTGTTAATTACAGCTCAAACAGCAAGATGTATGTCTGCAAAAAAGCTCATACTTCATCAAATTCAATTCTTCCAACAAATACCACCTATTGGCAGCTTTGCGGAATAACAGTTTATACAAGTGCAGATCAGATGGTAACAGGAACTACGGCTACCAAATATCCACTCCCTGGTGATTATATTTCTGTAATGTATTCAGGAACATCTGGAACAACAGAGCTTGGAAAAGTCTATCAGTACAACGGAGGCTCATGGGTTCTTGATACAGATAGTGGCCATGAAATGCAGGCTATGAGTGACATTCTCATGCTGGCAGCAAACCTTCCAGAAGGTGGATTAACAGACCTGTTTTTAAAGCGACTTGTTTCTGATGAAGTACTTGCTAGGTTGATAAGCGCACTGAAAGTATACTTCCGCGAATATGTTGCAAGCTATAAAGAATCAAATTATAAAGCCGGCGATCTTGCGATATCGATGGGTAAGAATCCGAAAAATGATTCTGATACAGACTTGAATTTTAACATTCAGTCATATTTAACATCGCTTCCTAATGTTCCAGGTTCTTCTACAAATGTTGAACAATGGAAAAAAGAGTTTTATACAAAGTATAACTCTGAGAAACAACAAGTGGATTTTTATGTAAATGGTATACTTAACTCCGTTGGTGGCATAAGCACATTTAATTCAATTTTTGGAGGAGCGGCACTTAATTCTATAGTTTTCAATATGCCTTCAGGTGTTACATTAGCAAGACAAGATAGCTATGGAATAGCCAAAGTAAATGATACTGTATATCTTTTTAGATGCTCAAATTCCAATGGATATGTAACTGTATATAAAGCTCCTTTGCCTTCTTCAAATGCTGGTGTATATACTTTAACATTTACATTAGATTATACATTAAATGCTGATCGCCATTGGATTCACAGTGTAGTTGTTTGTAATAATAACATCTACATACTATTTGGTGCTACCGCAATTTTTAGATATAACTACGCTTCGTCAACAAAAAGTTTTACAACAATAAGAAACAACGGCGCTACAATTGGCAATCTAAATGTTTATAAAAATAAATTGATATTTCAAGAAGATGCTACTTCTTACATGTATGATGGAACTACTTTTACAACGCTTTGGGCAGGAAATACATCACCAACGGAGTTGTTTACCGAGTTTACAGATAAAATATATATTGGTGCTTACGAAGGTAATGGTTCGTGCTACATAGGATTCTATAAAGAAAATAACAACGGTTTTACACAAATTGGTTATGTAAATTTGCATGGGAAACCTTTTTATAAAGGAACACAACAGGTAGGAACAATAGATACAAGTCAGCAAACTGGTTCTATAATTGGTATTTTTTCTGCTTATGGGAAAATTTTTATTTCTTACAGATGCGATCTTAATAGTGAATCTCCTTGGACTGATTACATATTATGCAGCAAGGATTGTGGAAATACTTGGCAAGTGCTATTCGAAGGTGAAGCCCCTGCAGACACTTCATTTAGAGACGGTTTTGCAGAAAATGGGCTTGTCTTATTATATGGAGAAGGTAAAGCCTTTTATTCAGTTGATAATGGTGAGACATTTTCAGAATACGGAAACATATCATCAGCAGGGCATTTTGTAGGTGTAATAAAAAATTATTCCAATTTTGCAAAAGACTTAATCTTTCCTGCAATTGCATATGATGATACAGAATCGGAATTAGAGTTCAAATTCATGAACTTCCGTTCTGCAAATTTGGCAAAAGGGAACATTATTGCATACGACTATTCAGGGTCTGGTGGTTATATAGTCTTAGCGAACGGTTTAAAGATA
>Ga0129306_1000992_pt1 | contig 37149 bp, 23 predicted proteins | sample P827metagenome_FD_94438 | JGI IMG/M metagenome (GOLD analysis project Ga0129306, IMG submission 94438) | Capybara group fecal microbial communities from Wisconsin, USA - P827 metagenome | ecosystem: Host-associated > Mammals > Digestive system > Large intestine > Fecal | place: USA: Wisconsin...
AAGGGACCGTTCATCTATCTCATCCCTTTCGCGGCAGGGAATCCAGCAAATTTCCCCAAAAAGCAGTCACGAAAGGGAAAAAGCGGCGCCCAGATGCCTTTCGTGACAAGGTCGACGACGCAACAACGACGGCGGTTATCGAACTGAATCCTTTATCCAGGCGCTTCCAGCGCAGGGCTGGCAGCATGGAAACCGTTTTCGTGTACATCGCCCACCCGGTTTTTCCGCTGATCCGATTTTGTCTTTATAGGGTAGCAGCGCCTCGATTGCCGTGCTGGCCAGCGGGGTGGCTTCTTTCCAATCCAAGCAGGTGACCGTAGTTAATATCTCTGGTGCTCCATACTTTGCAATGGCATCCTTGGGCATCTCCTTGCGGTCTTGACGATGCTGCCCGCAGGGTCCGACTGCAGAAGATTCCGGGTCAAGCCCGGGATGACGGGGAAATAGCCCCATTAGGCGCTAGCGGGTTTCTTCAAGAAAAATGCTATCTTTGCCAACAAGAAGAAGCACCCATGGCCAGCGTCTATGTCGCCTCCAGTTGGAGGAATTCCTATCAGCCTGAAGTTGTTGCGCGATTGCGCGCGGCGGGGCACGAGGTATATGATTTCCGTAATCCGGAAGAGAATCCCGGAGGATTCCATTGGGCGGATGTCGCCCCGGATTGGCAGGAATGGTCGCCCCGGGAATATATCGAACATTTGGATCATCCTGTGGCGGAAAAAGGCTTCGCAGCCGATCTGCGGGCGATGGAGCGGGCTGACTGCTGTGTCCTCGTACTGCCCTGTGGCCGCAGCGCCCATACCGAGGCCGGCTGGTTTGCCAGCCGAGGCTTGAAGACCATCGTCTATATCCCTGAGAAACAGGAACCCGAATTGATGTACAAACTCTTCGATGCTGTCGTCGACAGCGTCGACGATATCCTGAAACTGCTGTAAGGACATGAAAGTCTGTGTCATCGGCGGGGCCAACGTGGATATCACGGCCACTTCAAGGAACGCTTTCGTGGCGCGGGATTCGAATCCCGGCGAGGTGCGGCTCTCCTTCGGCGGTGTGGGACGCAATATCGCGCACAACCTGGCGCTGCTGGGCGATGAGGTATGCTTCGTCACGCGTTTCGGCGGCGACGCCTTCGGGCAGATGCTCCGTACATCGTGCCGCGAAATCGGGATGGATATCTCGCTCTGCGAGACTTGTCCCACTTTACCCAGCGCCTGTTTCGCCAGTTTGAATGACTGCGGCGGGGAAATGATCGGCGGCGTGGCTGATATGGCCGTAACCGAAAGCATCTCCACGGAATGGCTGGCAGCGCGCATCGACCTTGTCAACAGGGCTGATGCCGTGGTCGCCGATACGAACCTGTTGCCTGAAACCCTGGCCTGGCTCATCGACCATGTGACAGTTCCCTTCTACGTCGATGCCGTGTCCGGTCCCAAGTCGGTCCGGCTGGCGGAAGCGCTGGAAACAAGCGTGTCTAAACGTTTATATGCGTTTAAATGTAACGCGCTGGAGGCACGGACGCTCTCCGGCGTGACCCACTTTACGCGGCGCTTCATCACACGCGGCGCCGACGGACTCGAGGTGACGGCAGACGGTCGAACTTCCCTGTTCCCGGCGCTTCCCTGCACCGTCCGCAATACAACGGGCGGCGGCGATGCATTGCTGGCCGGCATTGTCTACGCAGGTCCCGGCGCCAGCGTGGAGGAAGTCGCCCGCATCGGCCTGCTCTGCGCCCGCTGTGCGGTGGAATCGGACGCAGCCGTCAACGAACAATTGAAGTATCTCCAACTATGAAAGATTATCTGGAACTCTCCCCGGCCGTGAAGGCCGCCCTGCTGGCCGGCGACCCCGTCGTCGCGCTGGAATCGACCATCATTTCCCATGGAATGCCCTATCCGCAGAACGTAGAAACGGCCTTGCGGGTGGAGGAGGCCGTGCGACAGGCCGGTGCCGTGCCGGCCACGATCTGTGTCATCAAGGGTAAACTGAAAGCGGGCCTGACGGCCGATGAAATCGAGTATCTCGGCAAGAACGGGCCGGCTGTCACGAAGGCCTCGCGCCGCGACCTCCCTGTGCTGGTCGCCCGCGGCGCCGACGGCGCCACTACGGTCGCAACTACGATGATCATTGCGCATTTGGCAGGTATTCAGGTGTTTGCCACTGGCGGCATCGGCGGCGTGCACCGCGGCGCCGAGACCACGATGGATATCTCGGCTGACCTGGAAGAACTCAGCCGTACCCCCGTAATGGTCATCTGTGCCGGTGCCAAGGCCATTCTCGACCTGGGCCTGACGCTGGAGTATCTGGAAACCAAGGGCGTGCCCGTCATTGGTTACGGCACGGAAGAACTCCCGGCCTTCTATACCCGCACCAGCGGCTTCCGGGTGGACTACCGCATCGATACGCCCGAAGAACTCGCTGCGGCTTTCCGCGCGCAGCAGGAAATGGGCCTGGGCGGCGGCATGCTCGTCACCAATCCGATTCCGGAGGAATATTCCATGGATCCCGTCCGCATCAACGCGGCCATTGACCAGGCCGTCGCTGATTCCCGGCGTCTGGGCATCCACGGCAAGGAAACAACACCCTACCTGCTCGCCCGCGTGAAGGAACTGACTGGCGGCGATTCCCTGGACGCCAACATCCAGCTCGTCCTCAACAACGCCCGCCTGGCCGCCCGCACCGCCGCTGCACTGGCTCGCCGTTAGCAGCTTCTGGCGGGTTACTGTTTGTTAAATGCCGGAAGATATGTCCCGCTCAATGAAGCTCGTGACCAGTTTGAAGACAGGGATGTAACTGTCGAACTTCACGGTCTTCATGTTGTCGGACGGAGTATGATAGTACGGGAAGGCATCGCCCTCCTGGTTTTCCAGGAAGATGCAGGGAACGCCGCGGGTGGCGAAAGGATAGTGGTCGCTGTTGGCGGCCAGCTCGCCCCGGTTCAGCGCTTTGAAAAGACCCTGCTCCCGGTTGATCTCTTCGAACAGTCCGTATTTGGGCATGCCGGCCTCACTGACTTCGCAATATTGCACGGGGTTGTTGTCGCCGATCATGTCGAGATTGAAGAGGTAACGGATATTCTCGAGCGGCACAACAGGAAACTCCGCGAAATACGTGGAGCCGCGCAGGTTCGCGTCCTCGCCGGAGAAAGCGATGAAATACATGTCGTACTCCGGCTGGTTTTCCGCATAATACTTCGCGAGCGTGATGATCGCTGCCGTTCCGGAGGCGTTGTCGTTCGCACCAGGGTAATACACCTTCCTGCCGAGGTTGCCCAGGTGGTCGTAGTGCGCCGTAAAGACATAGCAGCCGTCATGCCGGCGGCCATAGACCTTGGCGATCACGTTCTCCGTCAAATAGCCTTTCAGGAATTGGTTGTCTACGTTGACCCTGACGGACTTGACGCCGGCAATGGCTTCGGGGGTCACCCAGATGATGGGTTTGTCGACCACCTTTTCGCCGTAGGCCTTGTAGAACTTGATGGGCGAGGTCCACTCGTAGAGCAGGCCCGCGTTCGTGCAGGCGCCGGCCTTCTGCAATTTGGAGAAAGCGGCCCGGTGCTTGTAGGTAAACCAGAATTCGCAGGATACCAGGCAGTTCGCATATTCAGGCCGTGCCAGATCCTCGAACATCCTGTCGGCGTCGAAGTTCGCGGTATCCACGTGATAGACGGGAAATTCGCCATGCACGCCGGGTGAATATTCCCGCATCGAAAAGTCGTAGCCGGGTTGCAGCCTGCGGCCGTCCGCCCACATCTCCATCGCGCCGTTGAAGGTATTGATATCCAGCGTGAAGGGCTGCATAATAACTACGTCTGCACTCGCTTTCTCGAATTCCCGGGCAATGTATCTCCCGGCCTTTCGGACACCGTCGCGGGCATAGCCGCGTCCCTGGTATTTCGCGCTGCTGAGCTGCCGCACCAATTTCTTGAACTGCGGCAGGTCCTGCGCCTGCACGCAAGGGGCCAGCAGCAGGATTGTCAGTGCTGCCAGAAGGATATTACGAATCGTTTTCATACTCTTTTTTCCGTGTAAAAACGTTTATAAACGTTTAAGAGACGTAAAATTAGCGATTTTTTGCCCAACCCGGGCAAAATGTTTACTTTTGCCGGCGATGAAAGAAACCACCCGCACGCTGATCATCCTGCACACCGCGGTCTTCCTGGCCGGCTGGACGGGCATATTCGGTCGCCTGATTGCGCTCAGCGGGATTCCGCTGGTATGGTACCGGATCCTGATCGGCGTGGCGACACTGGCGCTGGTGATGGCTGCGAGCGGGCGCTTGCACAAGGTCGCCTTGCCGGCGCTGCTGCGCATCGCGGCCTGCGGCATCCTGCTGGCCCTGCACTGGGTCTGCTTCTACGCCAGCATCCAGGCCTCCAACGTGTCGATCGGGGTGGCCTGCATCGCCACGACCTGCTTCTTCACGACCCTGTTCAATCCCATGATCGGACATAAGAAGTTCTCCTGGCCGGAAGTGCTGATCAGTTTCATCTCCATTGCAGGCGTCCTGTTGATCTTCAGCGTAGACGTGCGCTACCGGCTTGGCATCACCTTCGGCCTGCTTTCGGCCGCCATCTACTCAGTCTTCGCCATCCTGAACGTAAACGAAACGGAACGCTCCGGAGAGGACACCGAAACGATGCTGCTCTGGGAACTGGTGGGCGGAGCGCTGTTCCTGACTCTCTGCATGCCCGTCCACGCCTGGATCTTCCCGGCCGAGCCCCACACGCCGGCCGGCATCGAAATCCTCTGGCTCCTGCTGCTCGGCTCATTCTTCACCATCGTCCCTTTTCTCTTCCAACTGAAGGCACTGCGCAAACTCAGCGCCTTCACGGTCAACCTGACCTACAACCTGGAACCCGTCTACAGCATCATCATCGCCGCCATCCTCTTCGACGAAGTCCACGAAGTCGGCTGGTCGTTCTGGGCAGGCCTTGCACTCATCATCCTCTCCGTCGTCCTCCAGACCCGGCGGATCAAACGCACGTGAAAGATGCTGGCAGTATATCCTGATAAATACAACCATAAGATAGCATGAAACCCATTCAGACAGAAAAGGCCCCTGCGGCCATCGGGCCGTACAGCCAGGCCCTTGACAGTGGTGCCGGCCTCGTTTTCGTTTCCGGACAGCTGCCCGTCGATCCGGCCACCGGCGCCTTTCCGGAAGGCGGCGTGCAGGCGCAGACGCGCCAGAGCCTGACCAATGCGAAATCGATTCTCGAGGCGGCCGGTCTCGGCCTGCAGAACGTGGTCAAGACCACCGTCTTCCTGGCCGACATGGCCGATTTCGCAGCGATGAACGAGATCTACGCGCAATTTTTCTCTGCGCCTTTCCCGGCCCGGAGCGCCGTGGCGGTCAAGACGCTGCCGAAAGGCGCGCTGATCGAATTTGAGTGCATCGCGGTGCGCTAAAACCTCTTAGCGCCTCTTAGCGCGAGATCATCTGCGACAGGGAATACGGTTTGTCTTCCGCTGACAGGCCGCGCCTGCGGTTCGGACGCTCGCTCATCTCGAACTCGAGCGTGCAGCCTTGCATCAGCTCTTCGTGCGTCAGGTAGAGGCGGGCGAGGGGCTGGCCGTTGAGGCGGACGCTGCGCACGTAGCGCTTGCGGTCGCTGACGCCGGGCGCCTTGATCTCGATGTTGTTCCCGTTTTCGAGCGTCACTTTCAGATACGGAAGATACGGTGCTCCGAGCACGTACTGTTCGCAGCCCGGCGCCACAGGGTAGAAGCCCATCACGGAGAAAATGTACCAGGCGGACATCTGCCCGCAGTCGTCGTTGCCGCCCAGGCCGCGGATGTCGTTGCGGTACATCCGGTTGAGGATGGTGCGGATGCGGTCCTGCGCTTTCCAGGGCTCGCGCGTCCAGGCATAGAGATAGGGAATGTGGTGGCTGGGCTCGTTGCCGTGTACATATCCGCCTATCAGGCAGTCTGCTGTAATGTCTTCATTGTCTGCGTAATACTTTTCGGGCAGCTCCATCTCGAAAAGCGCGTCAAGCCGCTCGCGGAATACCTTTTCCCCGCCCATGCAGTCTATCAGCCGCAGCGGATCCTGCGGTACGTGGAAAGAGAAATTCCAGGAGTTCCCCTCAATGAAACCCTCGCCATAGGTCTGTAGGGGATCCATGTCTGCCTTGAAGCGGCCGTCCCGGTAACGGGGCGTGGCGAAGCCGGTGGCGGGATCGAAGGTGTTCTGGAAGGAGCGGGCGCGGTTGAGGAAAGCTTCCGCGATGTCTTTCCGGCCCGTCACTTGTGCCGCATGGTAGATGCTCCAGTCGTCGAAACTGTATTCCAGCGTGTTGGAGGCAGCTGTCGCATCGTTGTCGTAGGGTGCATAACCGTAACGGATATAATCTTGCTGGGACGGCCAGTACGGACAGTCGGCCGTGGCGACCATGGCCGCGAAAGCGTCTTCCGGGTCGATGTCCGCGCCTTTGACCAGCGCGTCGGCCACTACGCTCACGGCGTGGTAACCCGTCATGCACCAGCCCTCGTTGCCCTGCAAGCTCCAGACGGGCAGCATGCCCACGGGATTCTGAGCCCGGTGCGCCAGCATGGAACGCACCATGTCGGTGTTGCGGCTTGTCTTGAGCAGGCCCAGCAGCGGATGTTCGGCCCGGTAGGTGTCCCAGACCGAAAAGACGGTATAGTTGGTAAAACCTTCTGCCTGATGGATTTCGCCGTCTACGCCGCGATAGCGCCCATCCACGTCCATGTAGACGGAGGGATTGATCATCGTGTGGTAGAGCGCGGTATAAAGGCTGGCCTTCTGATCGTCCGTGCCTTCGCACTGCACGGCGCCGAGTTCGCGTTCCCAGGCTTGCGCCGTTTCGTGCCGGATCTGATCGAAAGACTTCCCGGCCGCCTCTGCTGCTAGATTTTTCAGGGCGCCTTCCTCGGACACGCCCGAAAGGGCGACCTTCACTTCCAGTTCGGGACGGGCGTTGTCGAACTCGAAGTAGGCGGTGACGGTGCTCCCGGCGATGTCGGGGAAGTTGTGGTGGATGTCGAACTTGCGCCAGAAGCCCCGGTAGGCGGGTTTCTTCCGATCTGCGTAGCCGTAGTTCACGACAGGCCTGGAGAAGGAAATCGCAAAATAGGTGTAGTTGCCCCGCGACCAGCCGTCCGTGATGCGATAGCCTACGACCAGGGTGTCGCTGAGCACCCGGAGGCGCGACCAGCGCACCTTGCCGTCGTAGTTATAGATGCCGTGGAGCAGGTCGACGACCAGACGCTGCGGACTGCCGGCGGGGTAGTGGTACTGGTGGACGCCCACCCGTTGCGTGGCGGTGAGCCGGGCGCGCACCCGGCTGTCTGCCAGCATCACTTCGTAATAGCCCGGTTCGGCGCGCTCCGTGTCGTGGCTGAAGCGCTGGCGGTAGCCGCTGTCCGGGTCCTCACGCGTGCCGGGGGTGAGCTGCAGTGCACCGGTCTGCGGCATGAGCAGGATGTCTCCCAGATCGGCGTGTCCCGTGCCGCTGAGGTGGGTGTGGCTGAAGCCGACGATCGTGTTGTCTTCGTATTGGTAGCCTGCACAATAATCATATACGCGCGGCTGATAGCTTCCGTTTACGTTGTGGGGGATGGTGTCGGTGTCGGGCGAGAGCTGCACGGCGCCGAAAGGCGCGCAGGCGCCCGGAAAACAGTGCCCCATGCCTGTGGTACCGATCAGGGGATTGACATGTCTGGATACCTGGGCGCCGGCTGGAATCACGGTGGCCAGCAGACAGAGCAACGGCAGTGCGAATCGTTTCATGAAAGTAGGAATTGAACCCGACAAAGATAGCAAAATGCTGCAAAAAAAGTATCATAATTTGCATAAAAAGTATAATTAATTATGTACATTTGCAGAAAATAAGATGCTGTATGAAAACTTCCCTGAAAGAGATCACGCCGTTGACGGAAAAGGACTGCTTCTATATCGTGGAGCGCCACAAGTCTGAATTTCTCTTTCCCTTGCATTCCCATCCGGATTTCGAACTCAATTTCATCGAAAACGGGAAGGGGGTCCGCCGTGTGGTGGGCGACAGCGTGGAGGAGATCGGGGAATATGAACTGACCCTGATTGCCGGCAGCGACCTGGAACATGCCTGGGAGCAAGGAAACTGTACGGAGTCGGACATCCGCGAAATCACCATCCAGTTCCAGGCGGATCTTTTCCCGGAGGGCCTCCTGAACCGGAGCCAGTTCTCGTCGATGAAGAAGATGTTCTCGAAAGCGGACCATGGCCTGACCTTTTCGTTGAAGAGCATCATGCAGGTCTATACGCTGCTGGATGGATTGTCCAGTGTATCAGATCCTTTCGAACAATATATGAACTGTTTCGAGATGTTGTTCCGCCTGTCTCAGGCCGACGATTCGCGCATCCTCGCCAGCAGTTCCTACGCCCATTCCAAGCGGGATTCGGAGAGCCGCCGCATCCTCAAGGTCAAGCAGTATGTGAACGACCATTACGCCGAGGAACTGACGCTCGAAATCCTGTCGGCCCTGGTGGGGATGGCACCTTCCGCCTTCAGCCGTTTCTTCCACCAGCAGACTGGCCGGACGGTCATGGACTATGTCATCGACATCCGCCTGGGCAATGCCGCCCGGCTCCTGGTCGACACCACGAACAGCGTGCAGGAGATCTGTTATGCCTGCGGCTTCAACAACCTCTCCAACTTCAACCGCATGTTCAAGGCGCGGCGCGGCTACACGCCGCGGGAGTTCCGTACGATTTTCAAGAAAAAGCGGGTTTTTGTTTAAGTAAGTTAAGAAACTATCATATTTCGATAAATTAATATTTGTTGGCGCGGCGCAATCGGGTTAACTTTGTAAGTGATAAATCTGATTGTTGGCCAACATGATGAATCGAATCGGAAAGTTCGCCCTGGCGGCTTTTTTCTGTGTGACTGCCTGTACGGCCCCGCGGACGGATTTCGTTCGGGTGGAGAACGGGCATTTTGTCCGTCACGGACAGCCTTACCACTTTGTCGGTACCAATTTCTGGTATGGTCCCATCCTGGCCTCTGAGGGGCGGGGAGGGGACTACGACCGTCTTGTGCGTGAACTGGATACGCTCCGGGCGCTCGGGATCTCGAACCTGCGCGTCCTCGTGGGCGGGGACGGCCCCGACGGCATCTTCTCACGCGTGGACCCGTCGCTGCAGACGGCTCCGGGCGTCTACAACGACACGCTGCTGGTCGGTCTCGACCGCTTCCTGGTGGAACTCGGCCGCCGCGACATGCAGGCTGTCCTGTTTCTGAACAATTCCTGGGAATGGTCGGGCGGCTATGGACAGTATCTGGAATGGGCGACGGGTGAACCGACGCTGATCCCCCTGATCGACGGCTACTGGCCTTTCATGCAGCAGATGCGCCAGTTCCAGACCAACACCGACGCCCAGGCGCTCTTTTACGACCATGTGCGGGCCATCGTGGGCCGCACCAATTCTCTTACCGGCAAGGCCTACAAGGACGATCCGGCCATCTTTGCCTGGCAGATCGGCAACGAGCCCCGCTGCTTCTCCGATGAAGCGGAGATCCGCGACGGTTTCATCGGCTGGCTGACCGAGTCGGCCCGGCTGATCAAGGAACTCGACCCGAACCACCTCGTGTCGACGGGGAACGAAGGCTTGATGGGCTGTGAAGAAGACGCCGCGCTGGTCGAACGCGTCAATACCATCCCGGGTGTCGATTACATGACCATCCATATCTGGCCCTACAATTGGAGCTGGGTTCGCGCCGACCACCTGGCGGAAGACCTGGACGACGCCCTGGCCAAGACAGATGCCTATGTGGCACAGCATGCCGAAATGGCCCGCCGGGTCGGCCTGCCGCTCGTACTGGAGGAATTCGGTTTTCCGCGCGACGGCTTTACGGAAAGCCGGGAGGCTCCGACCGCCTGCCGTGACCGATATTATGCGCACGTATTCGCGCTCGTGCGCGAGGGACAGCTGGACGGTGCGAATTTCTGGGGCTGGAGCGGTTTCGCACGCCCGGTCCATTCGCAGTGGGAACCCGGGGACGATTACACCGGAGACCCGGCGCAGGAGGCACAGGGCCTGAACGGTGTCTATATCGACGACACAACTGTTGAGATCATTCAACAAAACATAAGCAATTAATTATTAACCTAAAATGTAGCATGAAACACAAGCTGTTAACCATCATGCTGGCATTCCTTGCCACCGCCACGGGCCTGTTCGCACAGGTGCGCGTGACCGGTACCGTCACCGACGATACCGGCTATGGCGTCATCGGAGCCAGTGTCATGGAAAAGGGCACCCAGAACGGTGCCGTCACAGACATTGATGGAAAGTATGTGATCACGGTGCGCCCCGGTGCCACGCTGGTCTTCTCTTCCATCGGCTATGCAACACAGGAAGTCGCTGTCGGCAGCCGCTCGGTGGTCGACGTCCTCCTGGCATTGGATACTGAGCTGCTCGACGAGGTCGTCGTCGTGGGTTACGGTACCATGAAGCGAAGCGACCTTTCCGGCGCTTCCGTCTCCATGCGAGAGGAAGACCTGAAAGGATCGATCATCACCAACCTCGACCAGTCCCTGCAGGGCCGCGCGGCCGGTGTCTCCGCCGTGCAGACCTCCGGTGCGCCGGGTTCTTCTTCCTCCATCCGCGTCCGCGGCCAGGCAACCGTCAATGCCGGTGCTGAGCCGTTGTACGTGATCGACGGTGTGATCGTCCAGGGCGGCGGCAACTCCGGTTCCGACTTCGGTCTCGGCGACGCACTGGGTAATGGTCGCGTATCCACCATCTCCCCGCTGTCCACCATCAACCCGGCCGATATCGTGAGCATGGAAATCCTCAAGGATGCTTCCGCAACGGCCATCTACGGTGCACAGGGTGCCAATGGTGTGGTCCTGATCACCACCAAGCACGGTAAGTCCGGCGAGGCGAAGTTCTCGTACGACGGCATGGTCGCCGTCTCGCGCCAGAACAGCCGCATCGACATGATGAATCTCCGCCAGTTCGCTGAATATTACAACGATATGGTGGCTCTGGGTGAGGTGGAAGCCAATGCGCTCTATACGGATCCTTCCATTCTCGGCAAGGGTACCAACTGGCAGGACGAAGTGTTCCGCACCGCCATCCAGCATCAGCATCAGCTGAGCGCCCAGGGTGGTTCCGACAAGGTGCAGTACTACATTTCCGGTTCGTACATGAACCAGGAAGGTACCATCATCGGTTCCAACTTCGACCGAATGAGCTTCCGCACCAACGTGGACGCCAAGCTCAAGGAATGGTTCAAGCTGGGTGTCAACGCCACCTACGCGCTGACCCATGACAACCTGAAGCTGGCCGACGGCCAGGAGGGTGTGATCTTCTACTCCCTGTCCAGCCTGCCGGACATCCCGGTGTACGATATCGACGGCAATTATTCTACGGTTGTCCGCGAAGGTTATTCCACCAAGAACCCGGTGGCCCTGGCCATGTACAACGAGAACCTTCTGAAACGCCAGAAACTCACGGGTAACATCTATGCTGAACTGACGCCCATCAAACATTTCGTGTGGCGCAGTGAATTCGGCTTCGACATCAGTTCTTCCCAGGCTGATACGTACAAACCCAAGATCTCCCTGGGTACCTTCCAGCAGGGTTCCAACTCCATCAGCCAGCAGCGCAATTCGAGCACCTACTGGTCGGTCAAGAACTACCTGACTTACAGCAACACCTTCGGCAAGCACAGCCTGAGTGCGATGGTCGGCCAGGAAGCCTGGGCCTCGAAATGGAGCTACATGCGCGCAGCGAATACGGACCTTCCTTCCGATGAGATCCACAATATCGCCCTCGCAACCGGTACGCCTACCGTGGGCGGCGGTTTCGGCAGCAGTTCCATGGCTTCGTTCTTTACCCGCGAAACCTACAACTTCGACAACCGCTACCTGCTTACCTATACCTTCCGTTACGATGGTTCCTCGAACTTCGGTCCAGATAACCGCTGGGCAGGGTTCCACTCCGTGGCAGGAAGCTGGCGCTTCACCAACGAACCCTTCTATTCGTCCGCTGCGAAGAGTGTCCTGAACGACGGTAAGATCCGTATCGGCTGGGGCCAGACCGGTAACGCCAACATCGGCGCCGGCGCCTGGGAGTCCGGCATGCGCAAGATGCCGAGCGCCCTGGGCGACAGCCAGCGTCCCGCCAATATCTCCAACACCGGTATCCACTGGGAGAAACAGCAGCAGACCAACATAGGTATCGACCTGAACTTCTTCCAGAACCGCTTGAACCTCACGATCGACATGTACCAGAAGATTTCATCCGACATGCTCATGTCGATGACGCTTCCTTCCTACATGGGTACACAGGGTAACGGTTCTTCCGCCCTGGCGGCTCCGAAAGGCAACTACGGTACCATCCGCAACCGCGGTCTGGAGATCACGCTCGACACCCACCCGGTCGACCGCCGTGGTTTCCGCTGGGACAGCAACTTCCAGATTTCGTTCAACCGGAACAAACTGCTGGCCCTCGACGGCAGTGCCAATGCACAGCTCGTAGGTTACGGCCAGTGGAACGATATCGTGTCGGTTACCGAGATCGGCGGGTCCCTCTACTCCTTCTACGGCTACAAGGTAGCGGGCGTGTACAAGGATTTCGAAGATATCATGAATTCTCCGAAAGCCGAGAAGTTCCCCGAAGACGGCGTGTTCAACCGCAACACCACCGTGTGGCCGGGCGACCTCAAGTATGAAGACATCAACAAAGACGGCAAGATCAACGAGCTCGACCGTACCAATATCGGTTCCCCGCTGCCGAAATTCACCTTCGGCTGGACCAATACCTTCACGTTCAAGAATTTCGACCTGTCGATCTTCCTCAATGGTTCGTATGGCAACAAGGTGCTGAACTACAACATGATGGGTCAGGGCTACAATGGCCTCGTCCACATGAACAGTGTCTGGGTCAACCAGCACATGAGTATCCAGAGCCGTGCCCGTCTGGCTGAAATCGATCCCGCCAAGCAGTATCCGACCGGCGAGAGCTGGCTGAACGACATCACCAACGTCCGCGTGGTCAACGCCGACACCAAGACGCCGCGTCCGACCATCGCCGACCCGAACGACAACGACCGCTTGAGCGACCGCTACGTGGAAGACGGTTCCTATCTCCGCATCAAGAACATCACCTTCGGCTACAACCTGCCGAAACGCGCGCTGGAGAAGATGCGCATGGACAATATCCGTGTCTATGTGAACGTCCAGAACCTCTACACGTTCACCAAGTATTCGGGTTACGATCCGGAAGTGGGTGCTTCCACCCAGGATTCCTCCGGTCTGACCTTCGGCGTCGACAACGGACGTTATCCTTCTCCGATGACTTGTTCCTTCGGTCTGAACATCACTTTCTAATTGGGAGGACGACAAGATGAAAAATATGATCAAATATATTGTTACCGCAGTCGTTGTCGTGCTGATGACCGCCGCATGCGAAAACTTCCTGAACCGCCCGGCCGAAGACAGCTACACCACTGCCAACTACTACCAGAACGACCAGCAGGTAGAACAGTCCGTGAATTACCTGTACAACTCCCCCTGGTACGACGTGATCCGCTTCTACATCTATGGTTCCGAGACCATGTGCGGCAACGTGTATCAGGGCAACAACGCCTATTCCACCCTCACGGTCAATGGTACTGACGCGGACCTGAAGAACATGTCCTATTCCCTGTGGGCGGTGAATGCACAGTGCAACACCGTGATCAACAACATCCGCAATTCCACGGGAACCGCCAGCCAGGCGACCAAGAACAAAGCCATCGGCGAGGCGCTGGCCTGGAAGGCCATGGCGTACTTCATGCTGGTGCGCACCTTCGGTGATGTCCCCATCATCCACGACAATACGGAAATTATCAAAGAAGCCACCTACAACGATCAGTACAAGGTCTATAAGGAAGATGTGTACGAATACATCATCATGACGCTGGAAAAAGCCATGGAACTTCTTCCTAAAGATCCGAATATCGGCAAATACAACCGAATCGACTACTATGCAGCTGAAGGCCTCCTGTCGAAGGTGTACCTGGCCAAGGCCGGTGTCACCGGTTCTTTGAACAGCGGAGACCTGGCCGCCGCCGCCAGATATGCCAAGGATGTGATCGACAACTCCGGCCGCAGCCTGACGCCCAAGTATTCCGATATTTTCCGCCTGAGTCCCACCGTGTTCCAGCAGACCGGCGAGAACCTCTTCTCCTGGCAGTGGACTTCCACTTCCGGCAACTGGACCGCCCAGAACTCGATCCAGAGCGACGTAGGTCTGACCGGTTTCAGTGAATTCGGTGACATCTGGGGCGACTGGAAAGGCCCCAGCGTGGACCTGCAGGACCTCTTCGGCGTTTCGGCGGATGAAGATCCCGCCCTTCGCGTCGACACGGATGACCGTCGCGCCGCTACCATCCTGATGTTCGGTGACTTCCTCCCGTACTTCTGGGTTGACAAAGGCGGTTTCGACTTCTATCGTTTCTTCTTCGATGATACGTATTATCCGACGGGATTGGAAAAGAACGGCTCCAACAAGCAATGGTGCTGCCAGTCCGGCGCCAACTATGTCAAGCATCTGTTCGGCTGCGGTTCCGACCACCAGGCCGCGTTGGGCGTGAGTGCCAGCCGCATGTGCTATCAGCTGCCTACCCATATCCTGCGTCTGGCCGACGTGTATCTGATCTACGCAGAGGCTTGCTACCTGACGGGGAACGTACCGGAGGCACTCCAGTATGTGAACATCGTCCGCGAGCGTGCCAATGCCAAGCCCTACACGTCCATTACCATCAACGACATCTGGAAAGAGCGTCGCCTGGAGCTGGCCATGGAGGGTGACAACTGGTACGACTATGTCCGCCGTTCCTATTATGATATGGATGCGACCATCGCCGAACTCAAGGCGCAGCGCCGTTCCCACTGGGATGGTATCTCCGGTGTGTACAAGGACTATGTGATCGATTCCGAAGGCAACTATGCCGGCCCTGGCGCCCACCCCTGGGACAAGTCCGTCATCACTTACAATCCTTCTGATGACCTCGTTGACGTAAAGCCGTCCATGTTTACGCTTCCGTTCCCTACCGAAGACGTGGTGATGAACCCGAACGTGGGATCGACGGCCGAGCCTGTCCACGTGAATGTCCGCGAGGAATTCTCCTATGACTTTTAATCTTTGATCCGATGAAAGCAATGACAAGAAATATCAGCATACTCCTGAGCCTCTTTCTCGTAGCTGCCTGTACGACTTGGGACTATCCCGACCGCTTCAAGCAGACGGAGGGCCTGCCCACCATCGACTATATCCGTTATGCGGACCGCGATGTGGCCATTACGCAGGCTGCCATGGAAGAGGTGATCTGTCTGGTCGGTGAGAATCTCACCAGCATCCACGACCTGTATTTCAACGACCAGGCCGCTGTGTTGAACACCAGTTTCATTACTGAGCACACGCTTGTCGTCTCCGTGCCGAAGAACCTGCCGCTGGAACAGACCGACAAGATCTACATGTACAACAAAGCCGGTGATATGGCGACCTACGATTTCAAGGTCCTGCCGCCGGCTCCGAAGGTGACCGGCATGTCGCTCGAATGGGCGCAGCCCGGCGAGACCGTGACCATCACCGGTTCCTATCTGTTTGCTCCGCTGACCGTGGAATTCCCCGGCTGCGATCCCGTCGCCATCAGCTCGTCCGACGGCTCGTTCTTCGAGGTGACGATCCCCGAGGGAGCACAGCCCGGCAAGATCAAGGTGACGACCGAATCCGGTGTCGCCCAGTCCGTGTTCATGTACAAGGACAGCCGCGGCATGCTCTTCAATTTCGACACCGATCCTCATCCGGCCAACCATGGCTGGCACGCGCAGGTCATCGAAACCGATGAGACCGCTCTCAGCGGCAACTTCCTGCGTCTGGGTGATCCGAGCGTCACGCTCGATGAGGAAGGCGGCTGGAACGACGCCAACTTCTCCTTCGAGTACTGGCCGGGTGACTGGGACGAGCCGGTGACCTATGCCGACAGCCCGCTGCTGACCAACTACGCCGACTTCTCGGAATGGAAGAACATGGCCCTCAAGTTCGAGCTCTTCATCCCGAGCAGCAATCCTTGGAAGTCCGGCGCCATGCAGCTGATCGTCGCCGGTGTCGACCTGGTGACGGGTGGCGGCGCCGATGTCACCGACATCTATGGCAACATCACGGCCGGTGCCAACAACATGTTCATCAGCGGCGACGGCAAGCCGATGGCTCCGCGCGCACTCTTCCGTCCCTGGACTTCCACGGGTTCCTATGATACCGGTGACAAGTGGGTGACGGTGACCGTCCCGTACTCCGAATTCATCTACAATTCCGACGGTACGGTGAATACGTATGACATCAAGCCCGAGACCTTCACTTCGTTGACGATCTTCGTCTGGAGCGGCGGTGTCACGGGTACGGCCTGCAACCCGGTGATCAAGATTGACAACATCCGTGCGGTGCCTTACAAATAATCGATAGGAGAACAGAATATGAAAAACAGACTGAAATATTCCGTACTCGCTGCCCTTTGCGTCGCGTTGTCCCTCATGGCGGGCTGCTCGTCTCCCCTGGATACCGATCAGTTCGTCGACAAGGGCATCTCGCTGGCAGCCATTGCTCCCAACCCCGTGATGCGTGGTGGAGAACTTCACATCGTGGGTAGTAATCTTGAGAATGTGCAGGAAGTCCAGTTCTCCGGCGGCGTCAATTCGACCGCCATCCGGACCGTGGTGACGGGCCGCAAGAGCGAAATCATCGTGATGGTTCCGGAAGAAGGCCCCGAAGTGGGCCCTGTGACCATTGTCGCACACGATGGCCAGAAGGCCTCCTCCCTGTGCGACCTGACGTTCACCGAACCCATCACGATTGATGCCATCACGCCTGAAATGGCGATGTCGGGCGACGTGATCACGGTCAAAGGTGACTACCTGAATACGGTGCAGGAAGTGATCCTGGGCGGTGAAGTCTACGTTACTGAATTTGTCTCGCAGTCTCGCCATGAACTGCAGTTCGAACTGCCTCACAACGCCGTGACGGGTTATGTGATCCTGAGCGACGTCAATGAATTGATTGACGAAAGCACCATTCCGAACAAGATCTATTCTCCGGAAGAACTGGTCGTCGGCGAACCGACGGTCGTCAAGGCCGAAAAGGCTGTCTACAAGTCCGGTGACCAGATTTACGTGGAAGGTGAACACCTCGACATGATTGAGCGTGTCACGCTTCCCGGCGTTACCGAGTGGGTGATCTTCGCCGTCAGCATCGACAAGACGTTGATCGCGTTCAACCTTCCTGCCGAGGCAGGCGACGGTGAAATCGTGCTGACTTCCTTCGCCGGCAAGGATTTCGCCGCCGGTGAGATCGAGACCGTGACTGTCCGTGACCTCGCCGTGAAATCGCTGGATGAAGACGACCGCTTCAAGGCTGGCGTAACGGTGGAAATCACCGGCACCGACCTGGATCTTGTCACGAAGGTCGAATTCCAGGGCGCTGAAGCCGACTGGTATCTGACGGAAGGCAAGATCATCGCCACGCAGCCCGACGCTGCGCAGGACGGCCCTGTCACCGTTACGCTCGCGTCCGGCAAGCAGGCTTTCAGTGAGGATATCGAAGTGGTGAAACCGCACATTGACGGCTGGGTTTCCGCCGGTGTCGCAGGCAAGTCGAAGAATACCATCGAAGGCGTGGACCTGGATCTGGTGGTTTCTGCCAAGATCGGTAACAAGAAAGACGGCTTCATCGAATGCTCGTTCACGATGAGCGAAGATGCGGGCGGCTATCCTTGCGTAGTGGTGGATATCCCGCGCGAGGCGTATACGGCACCGATCATCCTGACTTCCGCAGCCGGTTATGAAACCGAGACCGACGAGATTACCATCTTCTACGAAGAAGCCGTATCCGTGAAATTCGGCCAGCCTTCGTTCGGTCTGGGCACCCCGATCGCCATCACAGGTGAAAATCTCCTGAAGGTCGACCAGGTGTACATCAAAGGCAAACGGGTCACCGACTATGGTGTCCGTGCGGACGACGCGATGAGCTTCGCCCTGCCGGACGGCATCGGCCCCGGTGTCTACCGTCTGGTGTTCCTGCTGCAGGATGGTTCAGAGCTTACCTGGCCCGTTCCGTTCGAGGTGACGGCTCCGTTCACGGAGACCTTCATCTGGGAAGGCTATGAAGACCTGGGCAGCTGGAGCAACCAGCCTTACCTCGGTCCCGACGGCGGCTTCGCCGAAGCCGGCCTGGTCGTGGGCGACATCGTACGCATCTACTACACGCCGCTGGCCGAGTGGTGGCAGTACCAGATCTTCGGCGGCCACTGGGAAGGCATGACGTTCCCTGAACTGGACGGCACCAATACGGTCTCCGCCAACAACACGGAACCCGGCGCCCAGTATTTCGCCTTCGAAGTGACGGACGCCAACTACGGCATCCTGACCACCGTCGGCGGCTGGGGCGGCGCACTGCTTACCCAGGGTGAGAACGTGGCCATCACCGGACTGTCGATGATCCACTTCGGCGCTGCCGAAAAACGCACGCCTATCTGGGAAGGCAGCGTGACCGTAGGCAACTGGGATGGTTCTATGGGTGCGCTCTCCTGGGGCGGCTTTGATTGGAGTACCGTCGAGGCCGGCACCAAGCTCGCCGTATCCTTCACGACCAGTTCCGACGATGCTGTCATGCGCTTCGGCAATGGCAGCTGGGCTTCTATGCCCAGCCTCGCAGGACTTGCGCCCGACGGCAATATTCCTGTCGCGGGACTCACCGGTTATGAGTTCGAGCTCACCGCAGCCGATCTTGACCAGCTGGTAAATGCCGGCGGTCTGGTCATCTGCGGCGCCTTCTGGACCATCACGGAAGTGGCCCTTGTGACCATGGAGGGTGGCGGTCCTGTGGAGCAGACCATCTGGGAAGGTTCCGTTGCTATTGGTGACTGGGACGGATCGATGGGCGCTCTTTCATGGGGCGGCTTTGACTGGAGCACGGTTGAAGCAGGCACGATCCTCTGCGCTCACTATACAGTCCAGGATGCCGAGAACGGATGCATCCGTTTCGGCAACGGAAGCTGGAAATCCCTCCCGAGCCTTTCCGGCCTTGCCAGTGACGGCAACCTTCCTCTTCAGGAAGGCGGTCACGAAGTGGAGCTGACGCAGGCAGACATCGACGAGCTCGTCGCCAATGGCGGACTTGTCATCTGCGGAGCATTCTTCACGATTACTTCCATCGGTCTGAAGTAATCCTTTTTAATCCGGAGGGGCCTGACCGCCCCTCCGGGTTCCCATTTTCTTGTATTTGAACGAACCCGTCGAAAAACGTATGAAACGGTTATACTGCTTTTTTCTGATGGCCACCATGGCCCTTGTCTGCACCGCATGCCCGAGCCCCGAACCGGAGCCGGGCCCGACCCCCGATCCGGCGCCGACATCCATAAGCTTGAGTGCCACCTCTTTCGATGTCGCGCAAACCGGTGCAACGCTGAGCCTGACGGTGAAGGCGCCGGTCCGCCCTTCCGTGACCGCCCTTCCTGCCTGGATCACCCTTCAGGACGGCACGTATAACAACTATTCCATTACGTATGGGCTGAAGGTGGCTGCGAATGAGAACTATGAGGCGCGCAGCGCCACCCTGACGGTCAAGTCCGGATCCCTGTCGGCGTCGGTGTCGGTGAAGCAGGCGGCGAAAGAAACGCCGCCGACGCCGCCCGAGCCGCAGCCCGGTGACAACGAGGCCTGGAAGCTGGCCGCGAAACTGGGCCTTGGCTGGAACATGGGCAACCAGTTCGACGGTTTCTACAATGGCTCCTGGGCAGGAGAGAAGGAAGGCTATCCCGCTGAGACGTGCTGGCAGGCGGAGGGCGCCAAAGCCACGCAGGCTACCTTTGACGGGGTGAAATCCCTGGGTTTTACCAGTGTGCGCATTCCTGTGTCCTGGCTGAAGATGATCGGTCCCGCCCCGGCGTACAAGATTGACGAAACCTGGATCAACCGGGTCTATGAGGTAGTGGGCTACGCGCACAATGCCGGTCTCAACGTCATCATCAACATGCACCATGACGAGAACCACGGTGTGAACAACGACTATCAGTGGCAGGATATCAAGAAAGCCGTGAACGACGCGGCCCTCAATACGGCCATCAAGCAGAAGATCAAGGGAGCCTGGACGGAGATCGCCAACAAGTTCAAGGACTGCGGCGACTGGCTCATCATGGAAGGCTTCAACGAAATCAATGACGGCGGCTGGGGCTGGAGCGAGGATTTCCGCAAGGATCCGACGCGGCAGTGCAACATTCTGAACGAATGGAACCAGGTGTTCGTGGACGCCGTCCGCGCGACGGGAGGGAACAACGCCACCCGCTGGCTGGGCGTCCCGACCTACTGCGCCAATCCGGAATTCGAGAAGTATGCGAAGATGCCGTCCGATCCGGCCAACAAGTTGATGCTGTCAGTGCACTTCTACGATCCGAGCGACTATACAATCGGCGAGAAGCAGTATTCGGACTGGGGTCACACGGGATCGTCGTCCCGGAAAGCGTCCGGCGGCGATGAAGACCATGTGAAAAGTGTCTTCGGCAATCTTTGCACCAAATATGTGAACAACAATATCCCCGTCTACCTGGGCGAGTTCGGCTGCTCCATGCGCGCCAAGAGCGATACCCGGGCCTGGGCTTTCTACAAATATTATTTGGAATATGTGGTGAAAGCCGCCAGGACTTACGGCCTCCCTTGCTTCCTCTGGGACAACGGGGCTGATGGCGGCGGACAGGAAAAGCACGGCTATGTCCATCATGGTACGGGCAAGCCCATCGGAAACAGCCGGGAAGTGATTGAGATCATGCGGAAGGCCTGGTTCACGGAGCGTGAGGGCTATACCCTGGAAACCGTGTACAATTCCGCCCCTAAATTCAACTGATGATGCGTATATTCTTTACTTTGCTTGGTATGCTGCTGGTGCTCTCGGGCTGCGCTTCGCCGAAAGAACGCATGACGGAACGCCTTTCCCGGACTGTCGAAGATGGGAAAATACTGTATGGACACCAGGATGATCCGGCTTATGGCCATGCCTGGCTGGTGACGGACTGGGAATCAGACCGGCTGGAACGTTCCGACGTCAAGGAGGTGTCAGGCCGCTATCCGGCGGTCGTGGGTTTCGACCTGGGCGGCATCGAACTGGGTGATTCCTGCAACTTGGACGGCGTTCCCTTCGGCCTGATGCGCAAGGCGGCCCTGGCGCAGCTGGACCGGGGCGGACTGGTCACTTTCTCGTGGCATCCGCGCAATCCGCTGACGGGTGGCGATGCATGGGACATCTCGTCCGACCAGGTGGTGAAAGCCATCCTTCCCGGAGGGGAGAAACACAGCGAGTTCCAGCGCTGGCTGGAGCGTGCCGCCGCGTTCTTTGCCAGCCTCGGCGATGCACCGGTGATCTTCCGTCCCTGGCATGAGAACCTGGGAAGCTGGTTCTGGTGGGGCGGAAAACTCTGTACGGCAGAAGAATACATAGCACTCTACCGCTATACCTGGACCTTCCTGACCCAAGAAAAAGGGCTGAAGAATCTCTTGTGGTGCTATTCTCCCAACGGGCCCATCCCTGCGGAGCTCTTTCTGTCGCGCTATCCCGGCGACGATTGTGTCGACCTGCTGGGCACGGATATCTACGAGTATCCGGGGGCGGGGGAGAACTTGCGCGCTGCCGGCGAGCGCTATGCCGGTGAGGTACAGGCGATGCTGGCCACGCTGCAGACCCTGGGTGCCGGTCACGGTAAGTTGATTTGCCTCTCTGAAACGGGTTTTGAAGGTCTGCCCGATCCGCAGTGGTGGACTGGCGTCCTTTACCCCGCCATTCAGGGATCGGGTATCTGCTATGTGCTGACCTGGCGCAACGCCCACGACAAACCCGGCCATTTCTATGCGCCGTGGAAGGGCTTCGAAAATGAAAATGATTTCAAGCAATTTGCTGAAAAAGAAGATATTATACTATTATGACCTACGACGAAAGACTCGCCTGGCTGCGCAAGAGCCACCAGGATCTCCTGGAGAAAGAAAATGTTCCTGTCGAAGGGAACGGTGTCTATGAACGCTATGCCCGTCCCGTGCTTACGGCGGAACACGCCCCGCTGGAGTGGCGCTACGACCTGAACCAGCGCACGAATCCTTATCTGATGGAGCGTTTCGGCATTCATGCCGTGATGAATTCCGGTGCCATCAAGTGGCACGGGCGTTATGTGCTCGTGGCCCGGGTGGAAGGTGCCGACCGCAAGTCTTTTTTCGCCGTGGCCGAGAGCCCGAACGGCGTGGACCACTTCCAATTCTGGCCGCGTCCCATCACGATGCCCGAATACGGCGAGCCCGCCACCAATGTTTATGACATGCGTCTGACCGCGCATGAGGACGGCTGGATCTACGGCATCTTCTGCGTAGAGCGCAAGGATATGTCCCAACCGGCCGACCTGTCCGCCGCCGTAGCGGCTGCAGGCGTGGCCCGTACCCGGGACCTGGTCCACTGGGAGCGGCTGGCCGACATCGAATCGAAGAGCCAGCAGCGCAACGTGGTGCTGCACCCCGAATTCGTTGACGGCAAATATGCTCTGTACACGCGTCCGCAGGACGGTTTCATCGACGCCGGCAGCGGCGGCGGCATCGGCTGGGCCCTGGTCGATTCCATGGAGAAAGCTGTCATCACCGAAGAAAAGATCATCAATGTGCGGCGCTACCATACCATCAAGGAAGTCAAGAACGGGGAAGGACCGCACCCCATCAAGACCCCGCAGGGCTGGCTGCACCTGGCCCACGGTGTGCGCGGCTGCGCTTCGGGTCTGCGCTACGTCCTCTATCTCTATATGACGGCACTGGACGATCCGTCCCGCGTCATTGCCGAACCCGCCGGATTCTTCATGGCTCCGGAAGGCGGGGAGTATGTCGGCGACGTGATGAACGTGCTTTTCAGCAACGGCTGGATCTGCGATCCTGACGGCAGGATCTTCCTCTATTACGCTTCATCCGACACGCGGATGCATGTGGCCACTTCCTCGGTCGACCGCCTGGTGGACTATTGCCTCCACACGGCTCCCGACGGCCTGCGGACCGGCCTTTCCGTAGAGACGCTCAACAAGATCATCGACGCCAACCTGAAATAAAATGAAGAAACTCGTCCTGCTCTTTTCCCTGCTGTGCACGACGGTCCTGCTTTCGGCACAGTCCCTGCGCCTGGCGCACCTCTTTTCCGACCATATGGTCCTGCAGCAGCAGACCTCCGCTCCGGTATGGGGCTGGGGCACGCCCGGCAAGACCGTGACCGTGAAAGGCTCCTGGGGTGCCGAGGTCCGTACCAGGGTGGCTGACGACGGCTCCTGGCGGGTTTCCCTGCCCACTGCGGCCGCCGGCGTACCGTTCACGATGACCGTGTCCTGCGGCAAAGAAAAGCTGACGGTTTCGGACGTCGCACTGGGCGAGGTATGGATTTGCAGCGGCCAGTCCAACATGGAAATGCCGATGCGCGGTTTCGGTTTCCAGCAGATCGACGGCTTCCGCGAGCAACTGCTCGAGGCCGCTGAATATGCGGACCGCATCCGTCTCTTCGACGTGAAGTCCGATACGACACATGTGGTGCAGGCGGATGTCGAAAACGGCTGGGAACGGACCGATCCTGAGGTCTGTGCCAAGACTTCCGCCGTGGCCTATCTCTTTGCCAAGCGCCTTGCCCGCAACCTGGGTGTGCCCGTCGGCATCGTGGTCAACGCCTGGGGCGGCAGCCGCATCGAGCCGTGGATGACCCTGGAATGTGTGGAGCAGGCCGGCGTACCTGCCGATGCGTTGACGGAGATCAAAGCGCTTCGTGAGACGGCGGGCCTCTGGCCCAACAGCGTGGCAAGCGTCTGGAACGGCCGCGTCGCGCCGATTGCCGGTTATGCCGCCAAAGGTTTTCTGTGGTATCAGGGCTGCTCCAATATCGGCCAGTCCTGCTACGACCTGCTGCAGGCCGCCATGGTGAAACGCTGGCGCGAAGCCTGGGGCGCAGGTGAGGGGATGCCTTTCATCTTCGCGCTGCTGGCTCCGTACGATCACGGCACGGCTGACGGCCGCTGGCGTCCTGCTTTCGTGCGGACGCAGATGCATGCCGCGGAGATCACGCCCAACAGCTATGCGGTGTGCCTGGAGACCCTTGGCGACGAGGTAACCATCCATCCGCCGCGCAAGCAGGAAGTCGCCGACATGATGGCCCTCCGGGCACTGAGCTCCGCTTATGGCATCAACGTGGGCATGACCGTCGATTATCCCGAGCCGCAATCCATCGAATACCTGGAAGACGGTCGGGTCAAGATCCGTTTGACGAACGTCTGGTCGAATCTGCAGACCATCTCGGACCGGAAGATCGTCGGTTTCGAAGTGGCCGGGGAAGACCGCCAGTTCCAGCTGGCGGATGCCGAAGTGGACTGGGACGGCCAGACCATTTATGTCCATTGCGACGCCGTGCCGAAGCCTGTGGCCGTCCGTTACAGCTTCCGCAACTGGATGGGCGCCAATATGCAGACATCCTATGGCATTCCCGTACCGCCTTTCCGCAGCGACGACTGGCCTTTATAAATCATCTGACGAACTGACTATGAAAAAGATATTCTTCCTGTTGCTATTGTCGGCGCTCCTGCTGCCGGTCTCCTGCCAGAAAGCATTTACCGTCCAGGACAACCAGGTGACGATTCCCTGCCGGGATCAGCAGATCCGGCTGCAAGTCATCGCGCCGCAGATCATCCGGGTATCGGCCGTTCCGGAAGGCCCGTTTGCCGACCGCGCAAGCCTGGTCGTGGTGCCGCAGGAGGGATGCCGTGCTTTCGAAGTGACCGAAGCCGGCGGCAAGGTCCGTCTGGCGACCGACAGCCTGGTGGTGGAAGTTTACAAGGCTTCCGGCAGCTTGCATTTCTTCAAGGCGGACGGCACGCCGCTGCTGCAGGAAGGTGCCCTGTCGTTTGCGCCCGTCGAGGTGGAAGGCAAACGCGCCTGGTCGGTGCGCACGCAGTTCGCTTCCGAAGCGGACGAGTCGTTCTACGGTCTGGGCCAGCACCAGGCCGGTGAATTCGACCACCGGGGCCGCAGCGAAGAGCTGTTCCAGTACAATACCAAGGTCAGCGTTCCGATGGTTGTTTCGACGCGGGGCTACGGCCTGCTCTTCGATGCCTATTCGCTGAGCCGCTGGGGCAACCCGGCGCCGTACCGGCAGCTGGGCGAGATGCTGAAGCTCTATGACAAAGACGGCGTGGAAGGCGCGCTGACGGGGACTTACCTGCCCGCCGACGGCCAGCCTTTCGTCCAGCGGGAAGACAGTCTTTACTATGAAAATGAATGGGCCATCCGGAACCTGCCGCCCCTGCGCTACAGTGGCGCGAAGGTCTTGTATGAAGGTAGCATAGAAGCTCCGGAAACGGCTGATTACCACTTTATCCAATATTACGCCGGCTTCCAGCGCACGGTGATGGGCGGGGAAGAAGTGATGTCGCGTCGCTGGCGTCCGGCCTGGAACCCCAACAGCTACAAGTTCACCTTCCATCTGGAGAAAGGCGTGAAGGTGCCTGTGCGCATCGAATGGGAACCCGACGGTGACGTATCGTACATCGGCTTGCGCGTGGCGCCGCTCCAGCGCCCCGAAGAGGAAGACGGCCTCAGCTTCTGGTCGGAATTCGAGCCGCAGGCGGATTTCTATTTCATGGCTGGCAATAGCTATGACGAAGTGATCGGCGCTTACCGCACGCTGACCGGCAAGGCGCCCGTCATGCCGAAATGGGTGCTGGGCTTCTGGCAGAGCCGCGAGCGCTACAGCACGCAGGAAGAACTGGTGTCGACGCTGGCGGAGTTCCGCCGCCGGCACATCCCCGTGGACAACATCGTCCAGGACTGGCAGTACTGGAAAGATGACCAGTGGGGAAGCCACGCCTTCGACGAGGCGCGCTACCCGGATCCGGAAAAGATGTTCGACGACGTGCATGCCATGAACGGCCGCCTCATGATCAGCGTCTGGCCGAAATTCTACACCAACACGGACCACTATCAGGAGTTGAAGGCCGCCGGCTATGCCTATACGCATGCCGAGGATTCCGGCCTGGTGGACTGGCTCGGTCACCGGCAGAGTTTCTACGATGCGTACGCGGAAGGGGGGCGCGAGATGTTCTGGCGTCAGATCGATGAAAGCCTCTATTCGAAATACGGCCGCAAGATCGACGCCTGGTGGATGGATGCCAGCGAGCCGAATTTGCGCGACTGCCTCCCCATGGACTATTTCAAGTGGCTCATTACGCCGACCGCGCTGGGACCTTCCACCGAATACCTGAACGCTTATTCCCTCGTCAATGCCGACGCCATCTACAACGGACAGCGGCGCGTTGAACCCGACCGGCGCGTGTTCCTGCTCACCCGCAGTGGCTTCGCAGGCCTGCAACGCTACAGCACGGCGACCTGGAGCGGTGACATCGGCACCTCCTGGACCGACATGCGCATGCAGATGGCAGCCGGCCTGAACTACTCCATGAGCGGCATTCCTTTCTGGGGCATGGACATCGGCGGCTTCTCGGTGATGAGCAAGTTCTACGATGCGAAAAACACGGAGGAATGGCGGGAACTCCAGACCCGCTGGCATCAGTTCGGCACCTTCGTGCCGCTGTTCCGCACCCACGGCCAGTGGCCGCAGCGCGAGCTTTGGAACATTGCGCCGGCTGGCTCTCCGGCTTATGAAAGCATCCTGTGGTACATGCGCCTGCGCTACCGCCTGATGCCGTATCTCTATTCCCTGGCGGGTGCCGTGGCTTTCGGGGACTATACGCTGATGCGCGGCCTGCCGATGGATTTCCCCGACGACCCGATCGTCCGCAACCTGTCCGACCAGTGGCTTTTCGGCCCGGCGCTGATGCCCTGTCCGGTCAGCCATTACAAGGCCCGCAGCCGGGCCGTCTATTTCCCGGCCGGCGGCTGGTATGATTTCTACAGCGGTACCTTCATCGACGGCGGCCGGACCCGCGAGATGCCCGCCCCGTACGGGCGCATGCCGCTCTTCGTCCGGGCCGGCTCCATCATTCCTTTCGGGCCCGAGATGGAATGGTCCGACCAGAAGGCAGCCGATGCCATCCGGCTTTACGTCTATGCGGGTGCCGACGCCGACTTCACGCTCTATGAAGACGACGGGCTGACCTATGCCTATGAGAAAGGTGCCTTCAGCACCATTCCCATGCATTGGGACGACGCAGCACGTACATTGACGCTGGGAGCCCGTGCGGGCAGTTTCCCGGGTATGCTGGAAACGCGTTCCTTCCATGTCGTGGTCGTGGATCCCACGCATCCGCACGCCTACGATCCCGACGCCCGTGGAACGCAGTGCAATTATCAGGGAGAAAGCGTAACCTTACAGTTCTAAGCGTATGAAGAGAGGCTTTCTGTCGTTCGTGCTGCTGCTGTTCTTCCTATGGCCGCTCCCGGCCCAGGAACAGCTGTTCGACGACGGCTGGAAGTTCGCCTTTGGCAACGCGTCTTCGCCGGAAAAGGATTTTGGGCGGGGAACAGAATACTTCAATTATTACACGAAAGCCGCTTCCATCCACAATACAGGCCCGTATGCCGTGGATTTTGACGACAGTGCCTGGAAGCCGGTACAGCTGCCGCACGACTGGGTGGTGGACCTGCCTTTCGATTCCACGGCCTCCCATAGCCATGGCTACAAGACCGTGGGCTGGCGCTGGCCCGAAACCAGCGTAGGCTGGTACCGCAAGCATTTCAGCGTGCCGGCCGAGGCGCAGGGACAACCGGTCTCCGTACGCTTCGACGGCATCTTCCGCGACTCGGACATCTGGGTGAACGGCTTCTGGCTGGGCGGAGAGCGGAGCGGCTATGCCACAGTTACCTATAATATCGCCGAATACCTGAACTTTGGCGGAGACAATGTCATCACCGTCCGGGTTGACGCCACTTTTGAAGAAGGCTGGTTCTATGAGGGCGCAGGCATTTACCGCCATGTATGGCTGACCGTCGGCCCTGAACCCGCGAAACCGCAACGCTCCTTGCCGAAGATAGACATCGACCCTGACCGTGGAATCCTGCTTGACGGCGAGGTGCTCCGCATCCACGGCGCCAATGTCCACCAGGACGCTGCCGGCGTGGGCGTCGCCGTTCCTGACGCACTCTGGGTCTGGCGCATCAAGCAGCTGCAGCGGTATGGCTTCAACGCCATCCGCACGGCGCACAATCCCGTATCGCCGGCCCTGCTCGACATCTGCGACAGCCTGGGCATGTATGTGCTCGAGGAGACACGTCTGATGGGTGTCAACGAGGCCCAGCTCGAACCGCTCCGCAAGATGATCGAACGCGACAAGCACCATCCCTGCATCATCCTGTGGGGCATCGGCAACGAAGAGTGGGGGATCGAGTGGAACGAGAAAGGCGAGCGCATCGCCCGCACCATGACGGAATTCTGCCACCGGATCGATCCTTCGCGCCCCGTGGTCGTCGCCTCGAGCAGCGGTCCCGAAATCGTGAAGGGGAGTGACGTCGCGGGCTACAACTATATCCTGCAGAACCCTGTGGACCGGCACCGGGCGGACTATCCCGCCCGCGTGGCCGTCGGCACCGAGGAGACCTCGGGCTGCGGCACCCGCGGCGTTTACTACGATGCACTGGCCCAAGGACGCATGAAGGCCATCAACCGTTCGCCCCAGGGCCCTGACAGCCTGCTCAACTGCATTGAGCGTGGTCTGCAGTTCTACGATGCACGTCCCTGGCTGGCCGGCCTGTTCTACTGGACAGGCTTCGACTACCGGGGTGAAGCCAACCCGCTGGTCTATCCGGCCACCGGTTCTGAGTTCGGCATCCTGGATTACTGCGGCTTCCCGAAAGATGAAGCGTTTTTCCTCCAGTCCTGGTGGACGGACGAACCCGTGCTGCACATCCTGCCGCACTGGAACCTGGAAGGCCATGAGGGGGAAACGGTTTCGGTTTGGGTCTACAGCAATTGCGACGAAGTAGCGCTTTCCGTCAACGGGAAGAACCTGGGTTGCAAGAAGATGCCGAAGAACGGCCATCTGGCCTGGACCGCTGTCTATCAGCCGGGCCGGGTGAAAGCCGTCGGTTATAAGAATGGCCGCAAAATCATGGAGAAGACGGTGTGGACGGCCGCTTCGCCTGCCGCTTTGCAGGCCGTGGCCGACCGGACTCGTATTCAGGCGGACGGACGCGACCTGGCAATCGTCACGCTGTCCGTGCTGGACGCAAAGAACCGTTTCGTTCCGACGGCTTGTCTGCCCGTGGCCCTCGAAGTGGAGGGGCCCGGCCGCATCCTGGGCTGTGGCAACGGTGACCCGGCGTTCCGCGCGCAGGAGCGCCCGGACGATCCGGACGCCCGGACCTTTACCATCGATACCTTTAACGGACTTGCCCAAGTGCTCATCCAGAGCACCGGCGAGCCCGGCGACATACGACTGAAACTAAAAACTGAACCATGTACTTGTTGGGTTACGATATCGGCAGTTCGTCCGTAAAAGCCTCCCTGGTAGAGGCCGCCACGGGCAAGTGTACCGCTTCGGCGTTTTTCCCGCCGCAAGAGGCACCCATCGCCTCGGCACAGCCCGGTTGGGCGGAACAGGATCCGGATGCCTGGTGGTTCTACCTGAAACAGGCCACGGCAGCGGTCCTGGCAGAAAGCAGGGTGGCCCCCGTCGACATCAAGGCCATCGGCATCTCTTACCAGATGCACGGGCTGGTCTGCGTCGACCGGGCCGGGAAACCCCTGCGTCCTTCCATTATCTGGTGCGATTCCCGCGCTGTTCCCTATGGACAGCGTGCCTTCCGGAAACTGGGCACGGCCTGGTGCCTGTCGCACCTGCTCAATTCGCCTGGCAATTTTACCGCCGCCAAGCTGGCCTGGGTGAAGGATCAAGAACCCGCCCTGTATGAAAAAATCTGGAAGATCATGCTGCCGGGCGACTATATTGCCCTGCGCCTGACCGGTACGGCTGCGACCACGGTCAGCGGCCTGTCGGAAGGCATCTTCTGGGACTTCGCCGACAATGCGCCTTCGCAGCGCCTGCTTGAAGTGATGGGCCTTGACGCTGACTTGCTCGCACCCGTCGTGCCCACTTTCGGCGACCAGGGCCGGCTCAGCGCGGCAGCCGCCCGGGAACTCGGCCTCGCGGCCGGCACCCCGGTCACCTACCGCGCCGGCGACCAGCCCAACAACGCCCTGAGCCTGAACGTGCTCAACCCGGGCGAAATCGCCTCGACTGCCGGCACTTCCGGCGTGGTCTACGGCGTCATCGGACAAGTGGCTCATGACCCGCTTTCGCGTGTCAATCCTTTTGCCCATGTCAACCACAGTGCGGAGAACCCGCGCCTGGGCGTGCTGCTTTGCATCAACGGCACCGGCATCTTGAACGCCTGGGTACGCCGTACCCTCATGCCGGAGAGCCTTTCCTATGCCGCCATGGACGACCTGGCGGCGCAGGTGCCGGTCGGCAGCGACGGCATCGCCATCCTGCCCTTCGGCAACGGCGCCGAACGGATGCTGGAAAACCGCGACACGGGCTGCAGCTTCCATGGTGTGAACTTCAACCGGCACGGGCGTGCCCACCTGCTCCGCGCCGCGCAGGAGGGGATTGTCTTCTCCTTCCAGTACGGCATTGAAATCATGGAAGAGATGGGGCTCCGTGTCAACAAGATTCATGCAGGACGGGCCAACATGTTCCTCTCACCGATCTTCCGCGAGACGCTCGCGGGGGTTTCGGGCGCGACCATCGAACTCTACGACACCGACGGCTCCGTGGGCGCGGCCCGTGGCGCCGGCATCGGCGCCGGCATTTACCGTTCCGCCGCCGAGGCTTTCTCCACGCTGGAGCGCCTCGCTGTCGTGGAACCTTCCAGCAGGGAAGAATACTGCGAAGCTTATGAACGTTGGAAATCATATATAAAACCATAATACCATGACCAAAGAATATTTCCCTACCGTCGGGAAGATCCCCTTCGAGGGCCCCGAAAGCAAGAACCCTATGGCGTTCCATTACTATGACCCCAACCGTCTGGTGATGGGCAAGAAGATGAAAGACTGGCTGCGTTTCGCCATGGCCTGGTGGCACACCCTCGGCCAGGCGTCGGGCGACCAGTTCGGCGGCCAGACCCGCAGTTATGCGTGGGACGAGGGAGAATGCCCGTACGAGCGCGCCCGTGCCAAGGCTGACGCCGGCTTCGAGATCATGCAGAAACTCGGTATCGAGTTCTTCTGCTTCCACGACATCGACCTGATCGAGGATACCGACGACATCGCCGAGTATGAGGCCCGCCTGAAAGACATCACGGACTATCTGCTCGAGAAGATGAAAGCCACTGGCATCAAAAATCTCTGGGGAACGGCCAACGTGTTCGGCCACAAGCGTTACATGAACGGCGCCGCCACCAACCCGGACTTCGCCGTGCTGGCCCGCGCTGCCGTCCAGATCAAGAACGCCATCGACGCCACCATCAAACTGGGCGGCGAGAACTATGTGTTCTGGGGTGGCCGCGAAGGCTACACGAGCCTGCTCAACACCCAGATGCAGCGTGAGAAAGAGCACATGGGCCGCCTGCTGTCCCTGGCCCGCGACTATGGCCGCGCCCACGGCTTCAAGGGTACCTTCCTGATCGAGCCCAAGCCGATGGAACCGACGAAACACCAGTACGACCAGGATACGGAAACTGTCATCGGTTTCCTGCGCCGCCACGGTCTAGACAAGGACTTCAAGGTCAATATCGAGGTGAACCATGCCACGCTGGCGGGCCACACCTTCGAACACGAACTGGCCTGCGCCGTGGATCACGGTATGCTGGGCAGCATCGACGCCAACCGCGGTGACGCGCAGAACGGCTGGGATACCGACCAGTTCCCGATCGACAACTTCGAGCTGACCCTTTCCATGCTCCAGATCATCCGCAACGGTGGCCTGGCACCCGGCGGCTCGAATTTCGATGCCAAGCTGCGCCGCAACTCCACCGATCCCGAAGACATTTTCATCGCGCACATCAGCGCCATGGACGCCATGGCCCGCGCATTGGTCAATGCGGCCGCCATCATGGAGGAGAGCGCTATTCCGAAGATGGTCAAGGAGCGTTACGCTTCGTTCGACAGCGGCAAAGGCAAGGAATACGAGGAAGGCAAGCTGACGCTCGAAGACATCGTGGCCTATGCCAAGGCGAACGGAGAACCGAAGCAGATTTCCGGCAAACAGGAACTCTACGAGACGCTTGTCGCACTCTATTGCAAATAACCCATGAGCCAGCGTAAACAAGAAGGCCAACCGTGGTACCTCATCAGCATCGTGCTGGTGGCAGTGCTGGGCGGCCTGCTGTTCGGTTACGATACGGCCGTCATCTCCGGTGCGGAAAAGGGCCTGCAGGCCTTCTTCCAGACGGCAAGCGACTTCAACTATACCGACGCCCTGCACGGCTTTACGACTTCCAGCGCCCTGATCGGCTGCATTGTCGGCGCCCTGTTGTCCGGTATCCTTTCCTCGCGCATCGGCCGTCGCCGCTCGCTGGAGATCGCCGGTATCCTCTTCCTGCTGAGTGCGCTGGGCTCCTACAGCCCGGAGTTCCTCTTTTTTGAGTCCGGCGTTGCGAGCCGGGGCGTCCTGACGGCGTTCGTCATCTACCGCATCATCGGCGGTATTGGCGTAGGCCTGGCTTCGGCCATCTGCCCGATGTACATCGCCGAGGTTTCACCGGCCAACCAGCGCGGCAAACTCGTGTCGTGGAACCAGTTCGCCATCATTTTCGGCCAGCTGGTGGTCTATTTCGTCAATTTCCTCATCATCCAGTCGCACAAGAACGATCCGATGATCGTGGAATGGACCAATACGGTGGGCTGGCGCAACATGTTCGTGTCGGAGGCCTTCCCGGCGGCGCTCTTCGCGCTGCTCATCCTGATGGTGCCCGAGTCGCCGCGTCACCTGGTGATCCTGGGCCTCGACAAGAAGGCGCTCAAGATCCTCACCCGCATCAACGGTGAGGAACCGGCCAAGGTCATCCTGCATGACATCAAGGAGACGGTCGTCGAAAAACGGGAGCATCTGTTCGCCTACGGCTTCATGGTGATTTTCATCGGCTGCATGCTCTCGGTGTTCCAGCAGGTGATCGGCATCAACGCCGTGCTCTATTTCGCACCGCGCATCTTCGAGTCGATGGGTGTGAGCAACAACATGCTCTTTACGGTCATCATGGGCATCATCAACATCAGCTTCACGCTGGTGGCGGTGTTCACCGTGGAAAAACTCGGCCGTAAGCCGCTGCTCATCACGGGCTCGCTCGGCATGGCCGTCGGCGCATTGGGCGTAGCCCTGTCGAATGTCGTGACGTTGCCCGCGATCATCCCGGTCATCAGCATCATGGTCTACAGTGCCTGCTTCATGTTCAGCTGGGGTCCGATCTGCTGGGTGTATATCTCCGAGATCTTCCCCAACACCATCCGCAGCGAAGCGACGGCCCTGGCGGTGGCGTTCCAGTGGATCTTCAATTTCATCGTTTCCAGCACCTTCGTGCCGATGTACAACATGAAGCTGGGCGCCATGGGCGACAGCTTCGGCCATTTCTTCGCCTATGCGCTTTACGGCGTGATCTGCCTGGCCGCCGCGCTCTTCGTCTGGCGGCTCGTGCCCGAGACCAAAGGCAAGACCCTCGAAGACATGACGGCCCTGTGGCGCAACCGTTCCCATAAGAAAAAATCCTAATTCCGCAATTCCATGATTCGTATGAAATCGTTGATACACCTGTCCGTCTTTGCCGTACTGACCGCGGCAATGGCGGCCTGTAGCTCCAAACCTTCCGTCGAACCCGCCATTGCGCATAATGCAGAGGTGGAAGCGAAGGTGGAGCAGGTCCTGAAGGGAATGACCCTGAAGGAGAAAGCCGGCCAACTGGTCCAGCTGACCGTCATGACCATCGAGGACGATACCCACGAGGCCATCGACCCGGCCAAACTCGACAAGATCATCGGTGAGTACAAGGTCGGTTCCATCCTCAATGTGATGCACGACTGCGCCCACACCCGCGAGCAGACCGCCGCCATGGTGAAGCAGATCCAGGATAAATCGATGGAGGTACTGGGCATCCCTTGCATCTATGGCCTCGACATGATCCACGGTGCTTCCTATCTGGTCGAAGGTTCGCTCTACCCCCAGGAGATCAACCTGGGTGCGACCTTCAACCGCGACTATGCCTTCGCGATGGGCCGTGCCATGGCCTACGAGACGCGTGCCGCCCAGGTGCCGTGGGTGTTCTCTCCCGTGATGGACCTGGGCCGCGACCCGCGCTGGCCGCGCCAGTGGGAGAGCTGGGGCGAGGACCCGTACCTTCAGGCGGAGATGGCCCGCATCGAAACCATCGCCATCCAGGGCAGCGATCCGAACCACATCGGTTTCGAGAATTGCGCCGTGAGCCTGAAACACTTCATGGGCTACGGAGTACCGCTTTCCGGCAAGGACCGTACGCCGGCGTATATCGCTGAAAATGACCTTCGTGAGAAATACTTCCGTCCGTTCAAGGAGTGCTTCCGGGCCGGTGCCCTCACCGCCATGGTAAACTCAGCATCGATCAACGGCATCCCCACGCATGCCAACGCCGTGCTGCTCAGCGGCTGGGCCAAGGATGAACTGAACTGGGACGGCATGCTGGTGACCGACTGGGCCGACATCGACAACCTCTATACCCGCGACCATGTGGCTGCCGACAAGCGCGAGGCCGTTGCCCTCGGCATCAACGCCGGCATCGACATGATCATGGATCCTTACGATCCGGAATGCGTGAATGTGATCGTGGACCTGGCCGAGAAAGGCGAGATTCCGATGTCGCGCATCGACGACGCGGTGCGCCGCGTCCTGCGCTTGAAAGTGCGTCTGGGTCTCTTCGAAAACCCGACCTGGGACTACGAATATCCGGATTTCGGCTGCGAGCGTTTCGCCAAAGAGTCGTATGACGCCGCCGTCGAGTCGGAGGTCCTGCTCAAGAATGAAGGCCGGCTCCTGCCGCTCAAGGGTACGGAGCGCATCCTGGTCTGCGGCCCGAACGCCAACTCGCTCCGTGCGCTGAACGGTGGCTGGTCTTACCGCTGGCAGGGTTCCGCCGACGAATTCGCACCGCAGTACAATACCATCGTGGAGGCCATGCAGCAGCGTTTCCCGCGCGTGACCTATGTGCCGGGCGTGGTATACGACGAGACGCCGTTTCTCTGGATGCTGGACAAGGCGGTGGGCATTCCGCAAGCCGTTGCCGCGGCGCGTGCCGTCGATGTTGTGGTCTGCTGCGTGGGAGAGAACTCCTATTGTGAGACACCCGGCAACACCGACGACCTGAACCTCTCGCCCAACCAGAAAGACCTGGTGCGTGCGCTGGCGGCGACCGGCAAGCCCATCGTGCTGGTCTTGAATGAAGGCCGTCCGCGCATCATCGGTGACATTGAGCCGCTCGTGAAGGCCGTGGTCGACGTGATGCTCCCGTCGAACTACGGCGGCGACGCCCTGGCAGCGCTGCTGGCCGGCGACGAGAACTTCTCCGGCAAACTGCCGTTCACATATTCGAAACACATCCATTCGCTGCATACCTACGACTACAAGGTGTCCGAGCATCGCGAGACGATGGAGGGCTCCTACAACTACGACGCCGTCATGGACGTCCAGTGGCCTTTCGGCTATGGCCTGAGCTACACGACGTTCAGCTACAGCGACATACAGGTCGACCGCGAGGCTTTCAAGGCGGGCGACGATCTTCAGGTGTCGGTGAAAGTGACCAATACCGGTGACCGCGCCGGCAAGGAGGCCGTGCTGCTCTACAGCTCCGACCTGGTGGCTTCGCTGATTCCCGACGTGAAGCGTCTCCGTGGCTTCGAGAAGATTGCGCTGCAGCCCGGCGAGTCGAAGGTCGTGACCTTCGAACTGCCGGCCCATGAGCTGGCCTTTGTCGGTGCCGACGGCAAGTGGCGCCTCGAAAAGGGCGCGTTCCGCCTTGCCTGTGGCGGCCTGGGTGTGCTGGTGAACTGTACGGAAACAAAAGTCTGGGATACACCGAACATTTGATGACTACTAAAACCGAACTTTTTCTGCAAGAGACAGCCGAAGTCCTGAAAGACAACATTCTGGACTTCTGGCTGGGCTTGCGTGACCCGCGGGGCGGCTTCTATGGAGAAGTGCGTGCATCGGGCGAGATCGTGCCCGATGCACCCCGCGGCGTCATCCTGAACGCCCGTATTATCTGGGCGTTCGCCGCGGCCTATCGCCGCCTGCGGCATCCTGCGTACCTGGCTGCGGCCGAAGCGGCCCGCGACTGGTTCCTGGACCATTTTTTCGACCCGGAGTACAGCGGCGTCTACTGGAGCGTCACGGCGGCGGGGGAGCCCCTGGAAAGCAAGAAACAGCTTTATGCCCAGGGCTTTGCCATTTACGGACTCAGCGAACTTTACAAGGCGACACGTGACGCCCGGACACTGGAAGCGGCCATCGACCTTTTCCGGATGACGGAGACTCATTTCGCCGATCCCGAGAACGGCGGCTACCTGGAGGCGCTCGCACGGGATTTCCAGCCGCTCGCCGACATGTCGCTCTCGGCCCACGACATCAACGCCGACAAGACGATGAACTCGCATCTCCACTTGATGGAGGGCTACGCCAATCTCTATCAGGTATGGGCGGATCCATCGCTCAAATCTGCGCTCGAACACCTGATCGAGCTGACCTGCACGCGCATCATGGGGCCTGACGGCCACCTGCAACTCTATTTCCGGCGCGACTGGCGCGTGCTGCCCGGTGCCGTTTCCTATGGCCACGACATCGAAACGTCCTGGCTGCTGCTGGAGTGTGCGCTGGCGACCCGCGACTTCGCTGTCGTCAACCGGGTGCGGGCGAGTGCGGCTGCACTCGGCAGGGCCGGCAACGAGGGCCTGCTGCCCGACGGCTCGATGCTGTACGAGAAACTGCCCGACGGAACGGTCGACGATTCCCGTCAGTGGTGGGTCCAGGCTGAAACGGTGGTGGGCAATCTCTGGCTTTGGAAATACCAGGGTGACATGGCGGCGGCGGACCGCGCCATCGCCTGTTGGAACTACATCCGCGATCATCTCGTGGACCGGAAGAAAGGGGAGTGGTACTGGGCCGTCCTGTCCGACGGCAAACCCGACCTGGCGAGCCCGAAA
>Ga0129306_1000993_pt1 | contig 37078 bp, 28 predicted proteins | sample P827metagenome_FD_94438 | JGI IMG/M metagenome (GOLD analysis project Ga0129306, IMG submission 94438) | Capybara group fecal microbial communities from Wisconsin, USA - P827 metagenome | ecosystem: Host-associated > Mammals > Digestive system > Large intestine > Fecal | place: USA: Wisconsin...
CCGTTCTTACCCACATAAACTGCGGTAGATGTAACAATTTTCTCTCTGATAGCGTCAATCGGAGGGTTGGTAACCTGCGCGAAGCTCTGCTTGAAGTAGTCAAACAAAGGACGTGCCTGCTTGGAAAGTACCGCAAGGGGCGTATCCACACCCATGGCACCGATGTGTTCGCTCTTGTTAAGAGCCATGCAGAGAATCTCTTCGGCATATTCTTCATATGAATAACCGAAGGCCTTCTGGAGGCGCATAAGCTCTTCGTCACCGTAGGATACGGGCTTCTCGTTGGGAATCTTCAAGTCGCGAAGCTTAAGGGTGTTACCGTCGATCCACTCGCCGTAAGGCTCCTTGGACGCGTATTTTTCTTTGATCTCCGCATCCGTATAAATCTTGGAAATCTTGGTATCAACAAGAAGCATCTTACCGGGATGGAGACGTTCTTTCTTCACGATATGTGCCTCGTCGATATTAAGCACACCTACTTCCGACGAAAGAATGAGTCTGCCGTCGTCCGTTACATAGTATCTCGAAGGTCTTAAGCCGTTACGGTCAAGGATTGCACCCATAACATCGCCGTCCGAGAAAAGAATGGACGCCGGACCGTCCCAAGGCTCCATCATGGTAGCGTAGTATGCGTAGAAATCTCTTACCTTATCGGAAATCGTATCGTTGTGATCCCAAGGCTCGGGAATAAGAATCATGGCTGCAAGAGCGGGATCCATGCCGCTCATCATCATGAATTCAAGTGTATTGTCAAGCATAGCGGAGTCGGAGCCTTCTGCGGGAATTACGGGAAGAACTCTCGTCATATCCTCGGGTGTGAAAGCATCCGTGAACATGGTCTCCTCGCGTGCAAGCATCTTGTCGACGTTACCGCGAATAGTGTTAATCTCGCCGTTATGCACAAGCATTCTGTTAGGATGAGCTCTGCGCCAGCTGGGATTGGTGTTGGTAGAGAATCTTGAATGAACCATCGCAATGGCAGACTCGTAAGCCTTATCCTGAAGGTCCTTAAAGAAAGTACGAAGCTGGCCTACCAGGAACATACCTTTATACACGATGGTTCTCGAAGACAGAGACGGCACATAAGTATTGTCGTTACTCTGCTCGAATACTCGTCTGATTACATAAAGCTTTCTGTCAAATTCAAGGTCTGTATGAGCACTTGCGGGACGCTTGATAAAGCCCTGATAAATATCCGGGCAGCTCTCCAAAGCCTTGGAACCAAGGACGCTTGGAACAGTGGGAACCTTTCTCCATCCTATGAATTCAAGACCTTCTTTGGCTACGATAACCTCAAACATCTTGCGGGCCTGTCTCTGTGCAAGCTCTTCTCTCGGGAAAAAGAACATGCCGACACCGTATTCACGCTCGCCGGGAAGGGTGAAGCCTTCCTCTTTGGCCGCTTTAACGAGGAACTTGTGCGGAACCTGTGTAAGAATTCCTACGCCGTCTCCGGTCTCGCCTTTCGCGTCTTTACCTGCGCGGTGCTCAAGGTTCTCGACGATCTTTAAAGCATCGTCAACTATGGCATGGCTCTTCTTGCCGTGAATGTTGATTATGGCGCCGATACCGCAGTTGTCGTGTTCAAAAGAAGGATCGTACATATTCTGCTGGGGGGATTCTCCGTCCTGTTTCATTGCTCAATACTCCTTAAATTTATTTCTTTTGCTGCATATACTTAACCGCTGCCTCCACAAGTCCTTTGAATAAGGGATGCGCCGCATCGGGGCGGGACTTGAATTCCGGATGGGCCTGTGTTGCGAGAAAGTATGGATGATCTTTAAGTTCTATCATTTCAACGATTCGACCGTCGGGGGACATACCGCTAAGAACCATACCGTTCTTAACAAGAACGTCCTTGTATTCGTTGTTGACTTCATATCTGTGGCGGTGGCGTTCGCTGATGTTTTCCTGTCCGTAGAGTTCGTAAGCCTTTGTGGACTTATCAAGCTTACAAGGGTATGCACCGAGTCTTAATGTGCCGCCTAAGTTCACTACGCCGTTCTGCTCGGGCATAAGGTCGATTACGGGGTGCATGGTATCGGGGTTAAGCTCGCTGCTGTTGGCGCCCGCAAGTTCGCAGACATTTCTTGCAAATTCAATGATTGCAACCTGCATACCGAGGCAGAGACCCAAGAAAGGAATCTTGTTTTCTCTTGCATATCTTACGGCTTCAATCTTGCCTTCAGTACCTCTTACGCCGAAGCCGCCGGGTACGAGGATTCCGTCGGAGCCTTTAAGGTATTTGTCTGCGCCGTCTTTCTCGATATCTTCCGAATCAACCCAGTTGATTTCTACCTTGGCCTGCTCGGCGATACCGCTGTGCTTTAAGGCTTCCACAACGCTTAAGTATGCGTCGTGAAGTGCTACATACTTGCCGACAAGAGAAATCTTTACGTTGTACTTAGGGTTCTTTTCACGTACTGTAATCTCTTCCCACTTGGAAAGATCGGGCGTTCTGATGGGAAGGTTTAACAGCTTACAAATTGCGTCCGCAAAGCCTTCTTTTTCCAGCATAAGCGGTACATCGTACAAAGAAGGAGCGTCGAGGTTCTCAAGTACGTTTTCCTTCTTAACGTTACAAAAAAGAGCGACCTTTTCTTTTAAGTGGTCGTCGAGGGGATAGTCCGAACGGCATACTAAGATGTCGGGCCAAAGTCCCATGCTCTGGAGGTTCTTGACACTCATCTGGGTGGGCTTGGTCTTAAGTTCGCCGGAGGCTTTGATATAAGGGATAAGGGTTACGTGCACCATTGCAGTGTTGCCGATACCCTGCTCGATTCTGAACTGTCTGATGGCTTCAAGGAAAGGCTGGCTTTCGATGTCGCCGACGGTGCCGCCTACTTCTACGATGGATACTGTTACATCGCCGTCGTCTTCTTCTGTGTGGAAGCGGGACTTGATTTCATTGGTGATGTGGGGAATTACCTGAACGGTACCTCCGCCGTAGTCACCGTGACGTTCTTTGTTGAGAACGGTCTGATAAACTTTACCGGTAGTTACGTTAGAATTTCTGGTAAGGCTTTCGTCAATGAAACGCTCGTAGTGACCGAGGTCCAAGTCTGTCTCACATCCGTCGTCGGTTACGAATACTTCGCCGTGCTGGATGGGGTTCATGGTGCCGGGATCCACATTGATGTAAGGATCGTATTTTTGCATGGTGACTCTGAAGCCTCTTGCTTTTAAGAGCCTTCCAAGTGATGCTGCAGTTATTCCTTTTCCGAGTCCCGAAACGACTCCGCCTGTTACAAATACATACTTAACCATAAATTGCCTCTCTAATCTCTTAGTCTCTTCTCTATTTACACTTGTTGTTTACACACCGCTCGCGCCGTAGTTTGCAAGGACTCTCGCCGAAGGGTCGTTTACGTTACAGCCTTCCCAGGACTTATTAGGCATCCAGAAATCCGCTATCATGTGAGCCTGTCCGGGATAATACTCTTCAAAGAGTTCTCTGTATAAAAGCGATTCCTTGGTGAACGGAGCCGCGTGGGTGTACTTTTTAATCTTCTCTTTAAATTCTTCGTCTGTGTACTTCTCTTCTGCGTAGGCTTTCAAGTAATCTACCATAGAGTGTCCCACTGCATCGGAAAAAGCAGCCTTCTCACGCATCAAAATGTCGTAAGGAAGGTAATCACCTTCGAATGCGTGTCTTAATAAATATTTACCTTTGTTGTAGGTGTTCATCTTAAGCTTCGGGTTGATGCTCATAACGTATTTCACAAAATCCAGGTCGCCGAAAGGTACGCGGGCTTCCATGGAGTTAACGGAAATGCAACGGTCGGCTCTGAGTACGTCGTACATGTAAAGTTCCTTGATACGCTTGGAGGCTTCTCTCTGGAAGCTTTCTGCGTCGGGAGCGAAATCTGTGTACTTGTATCCGAAGAGCTCATCCGAAATCTCGCCGGTCATAAGAACGCGGATATCGGTGGTCTCGTGAATTGCCTTACATACGAGGTACATGCCGATGCTTGCTCGGATTGTGGTGATATCGAAGGTTCCAAGGAGCTTCACTACGTCGGGAAGTGCCTTGATTACGTCGTCTGCGGTAATGATTACCTCGGTGTGGTCGCTTCCGATGTAGTCTGCGACTTCTTTGGCATATTTAAGGTCGATTGCGTCGGTGCTCATGCCTATTGCAAAGGTCTTGATGGGCTTATCGAGTAACTTCTGGGATACCGCACATACAAGGGAGCTGTCGAGACCGCCGCTTAGTAAGAATCCTAACGGTGCATCGGAGTCAAGACGCTTCTCTATGCCTTTTGTAAGTTTTTCTTTAATATTCCTGCAGGCTTCTTCGAGACCGTCATCGGAGTATTCTTTGGCCACGCTTACGTCCGAGTAGCAGATGAAGTTGCCGTCGATGTAGTAGTGTCCGGGAGGGAACGGGAATATCTTGTCAACAAGGCCTGTGAGGTTTTTAGCTTCGCTGGCAAAGACTATCCCTCCCTCTCGTGTATGGCCATAAAACAGAGGCCTTATTCCAATCGGATCTCTCGCCGCCACGAGAGATTTACGTTTGGCATCATAAATTATTAATGCGTATTCCGCATCGAGCTTGGCAAACATCTCGGGGCCGTACTTCTCATACATGGGAAGCAGTATCTCGCAGTCCGAGTCGCTTGCGAAGGTGTATTCTTTGGAAAGTTCTTCTTTGATAGGTCTGAAACCATATATCTCGCCATTACATACCAGTTTATTACCGTTAAGATTAAAGGGCTGCATTCCGCTTTCCGTAAGACCCATAATCGAAAGTCTCTGAAAGCCCATTACTCCGCCGTCAAACTCTTCCATTCTGTCCATGTCAGGGCCTCTTGAGTGGGTCCGTTCCATGTACTCCCTTAATTGATCTTGTGAAAATTCTTTTCCCCGGTACGCAAAAATTGAACACATTGTAGGTTTCCTCGTTGTCTTAATTTCCTGCTTTCGCAGGTGTTTTTCGTGCTATAAGCACGAAAAAGCGACAAAGGCACGGGGGAATCCCGCGACGCCTTTGTCGCTTTATATTGTATCATTGTATACAGGTAAAACAGGTTTGTCAATAGGGTTTTAGGCAATTTTTGCAGTGCTTATTCAGTTATCAAGTTCTGCTTCAAATGCCTTTAAAAACTCAATCATTCTCTTGCTTAAATCATCCGGCATATCACTTAAGACAGCTGCGAACCTTGCACCTTTGCTTTCGTGCATCTTTCTGTGCTCATCTCTTGCCTTTTCCCCGGGTTCCGTAAGGAAAAGACTGACTGCCGCGTCTGAGTCGGGGGAGGTTTCTTTTCTGATAAGTCCCTTATCCACCAGCTTATAGACCATCTGCGAAGCCGCGCCCTTGGTGATTCCGCGCATCTTTGCAAGCCCCGTTACATTGATGCCCGGATAATCCCCGACTATTGTAACGGTATGAATCTCTGTCTGGGTAAGCATCAGGTCTTTTAAGTATCTTTGTGGCTTTTTTTCAAACTGAACGTACTTATGAATGATACGTTCAATGAGCCAGGCCATTTCCTTATAGTCTTTCATCTTGCTAACAGCTCCCTGATATCTATATGCGGATTTCTGTACCTTGCATTACTCTTTTCTTTGTTGTGGTGAAGAGCATTTGCCGGGCAGTTTTGTATGCACGCGCCGCAGCTTACACAATTTGCGCCAAAAGAAGGCTTTCCGCCGGAAACCTTAATATTATTCATCGGGCATATTTTCTCACACGTCCCACACCCTGTGCAGTCACTTCTTATGTACACTTCGTACGTTATGCCCTCTCCTGTGGGGTACTCGTAATTCTTCTTGTGCCCGGAAGTCATGTACTTGTGAAAGAAGGATTCTTTTTTAACGTATTTCCTGCGATTTGTGATGTCGCATACGATGGTGTCGATTGCTTTCTGCTGCTTGATGCTGTCTTTCTTTTGCTTACTCATATCGGCAAAAGTAATGCAGTTTTCGGCCATCTTTACAGTATTAATATAATCAAATCTGCGCCCGTTTTGCAACGTAATATTACTGATTTCATGACATACGGAGCCGGGAAAGAAACCGTATGTAGCCACTGCGAATAAGTAGTTACATTCAGCGGTTACATTCTTAAGATATTCCTCGATAAACGGAGGTATGCACAGACCGAAAACGGGAAACACTATCCCAATAGCCTCATCCTTAAAATTGTAACGCTTCTCTTCAATTAATTTAGGTATCGAATATCTTTCGCCGCCTAACTGCTTAGCAACATACAGGCAGTTTCCGGTTGAACTAAAATACAGTATTGTCATGAATAGTCTCCTTTCTTTGGCTGCGCGCTGTCATAATAATTGCTGTTATCAGCGCCAAAATATGGCTTACGAGAAATGCCAGCCAAATACCTTTAAGTCCGCAAGCGCCTTTAAGGAATGCGGCTGCGGGAATTCTGAAGACGATATAGTAAAGTACCAAAAGTATCATTGCTTTTTCGGGCTTGCCGCTTCCAGTGATGTACCCTTGCATGCAGCTTGTAAGCATATAAAGTACGTAACCTATGCTGAGAATTTTGAAAAATGCCGCAACCACCTCAGCCGTTTCTGCTCCCTGCCCAAAGACTCCTGTAAGCTGCGGTGCAAACACAATCACAAGGCCGCTTAAAACCGCTATCATGCACCCGCCGATTTTCATCGAAGCCACAAGATAATCCTTTGCCCTGTCGTGACGGCCCGCGCCGACACATTGTCCCACTATCGTGGTCACCGCCATACACATTCCGGACGTGGGCATAAACATGATAAGTTCAAGATTCCTTGCTACCCCAAACCCTGCCATTGCGGTAAGACCGAATGAGGTAACAAAAGAAACCATAACCGCCGAGCTTATGGGGGGCATAATTGCCTGAATCGTCGTAGGAGCGCACAGGCGTAACATTTCTTTTGCATCACTGCCGTTAGTCTTGCCAAAATCAATCGAAAACATCTTACGCTTCCTGTAATAAAAGATTGCGTAGACAAGGCATAAAACTTCTGCCGCCACGGTTACTGCTGCCGCCCCCGCAAGTCCCCATAATTTAATAAAAAAAGGATCTGCGACTGCGTTAAATATTGATGTAAGAAGCATTCCCTTCATTTGAAACGTGGGGTCCCCGAACGCCCTGAAAACAGATGTAAACTGCATGTACATAAAGAGTGCCGCATTACCCGCAAGATAAATCTTTAAATACAATGCCGCTTCTTCAAATATCTCTTTATGTATCCCCATAATGTTAAGGACAGGCACGACCGACAGTTCTCCTATAATAAAAAGAATAATCGACATGATGCCCGAAACCGCCACCACGGTTGCTATTGCTTTGGCTAAATGTTCTTTGTCCTTAGCCCCCACCAGTCTTGATATCATAACCGAAATACCGTTTCCTACGCCCATCGCCAGCGAGTTCATAATAAGCACTATCGCCGTACCCGCGGTCAGCGCCGACATTCCGCGCTCGCCTAATAGGTTACCCACCCATAAGCTGTCCACCATGTTATAAATCATCATTAATGTCATAGCCGCCATCAGTGGCAAAAACATTTTTGCAAGCGATTTACTCGTTTGTCCGTTAATAAAATCGATTTTGCTGTTCATAATCTATCTCCTCTTTGTATAGTTTCTATACTGTATTGGTACTATACTCTTTAGACGTGAGAGGTGGCGTTTTTCACTGATTTGGGTGGATTTTGCACTGTTTTTTTGCCTGGGAAGTTTCTTGGTGTGTGTGGGCGCCGGCTCAGATGTCTGCGTGAGTAAGCCCGGTCACCGGCCGGACCGTTGTTGTAACAAAAAAACGACAGAGGCGCGTCGTTATCCGTCGTACCTTTGTCGTTATAAATAATCTATGCAGCGATTCCTAATGTAAATCTATCCTGTAATGTTGCTTTACTGCTCCGCCCTCTCTGAATTCGTCAGTCAGTTTTCCGCCACAGCTCATGGCAGTTGCGGCCGATGCGGTGTTGCTTTTGTCACAGGATATGATTACATGTTTAAGATTTATACTTACGGCAAAATCAAGGCAAAGCTTCAACTGCTTCGCGCCATACCCTTTGCCGCGTTCGGAAGGTCTGATGCCGTAAGCTATGTGGCCGCCTTTTCGCAACTGTTCTGTCAATGAATGATGAATCTTGATACAGCCTATAAGCTTCCCATCGGAGACCCTTTTTGTAAAAAAAGTGCTCGTCCTCACGCCCGTCTCGGGATTCACCTCGCTGATGGCCTCAATATGCTTAAGCCACTCATCAAAGCTGTCAAAATACGCAAGCCCTCCGCTTCCGTGAACCTGCATGTCCCCGGCACCGAAGTGCTCTTCTTTGTACTCTGTTATCTCTTGTTCCATTGCCTTGGTCGGTCTTATCAATACCAATTCACTTGTATTCATAGAATTCCTTCTCGTCACCGCAATAAACATTCATGTCAATGTATCGTTCCACTCCCGAATACCCCTTAAGCACATGCCTGTTGGAGTACTGCCAGAAGGTCCATTTTACGGACGGGTTCGGCTTCTTGTAGACGCTCCTGATCCAAACGTCGTAGTCGCCGAATCTTTCCTGTAACACCGGCAGCCACTCTTCGGTAGTATATAGTATCGGTCGCTGATTGTAGTGTGTTTCCACGATGCTTATATAGTCTCCCAGCTCCGAAAGCATTTTTTCTTTGTCGAGCTTATCCGGGTCCTTGTATCCCCCGTAGGGCTCAACATCCACCACCGGCGGAAGCATGCCCTCCACAGCCGTTACAACATTACAGAAATTCTCTGCCTGCGTAGCCCCGGCCGAATCGAGACTGAAGAAATGATATGCACCTATTCTTAATCCTGTTGCCTGCGCCTCGCTCCAGTTTCTGTCAAACTGTTCATCCTTGTATCCCGAGCCTTCGGTTGCCTTAACGTAGGCAAAAGAAATCTCCTCTTCTGCCAGCTTCTTCCAATCTATCTCACCCTGATGGTGAGAAACATCAACGCCGCGAATTGGGTACTTAGACTCGGACGGATTGTTTATATGAAGTACACCGATATATAGAAGAATCGGCACCAAGCATGCTGCCGGAATCAATAATATCAGTGGAATGAGTATCTTTCTTTTCATATCAGACATCTCACTTTCAATTCTCACTGCCTGAGCGGCTCGATGAGAATCTCCCGAGTACAATCAACCCTATTCCCATAATGACGGGGAATATCATGGCGGCGCCGATTCCGATTCGCATGTTGTCACCCATCGCACCGGCTATGGCACCCGCAAGTGTCGGTCCGCCGGAGCATCCAAGGTCGCCCGCAAGCGCAAGCAGCGCAAATAGAAGCGTTCCTCTTCCCTTAACCAGCGCCGACGCACTGCTGAACGTTCCCGGCCAGAATATACCTACCGAAAATCCCGCAAGGCCGCAACCGAACAGCGCAATCACAGGATTCGGAACAAATACGATTACCAGATACGAAGCGATGCAAAGTACAATCGAAATGCCCATGAAGAGCCTCAAATTAATCTTGTGCCCCTTCGTTCCGTAAATGGTCCTTGAAATCGCCATGCACAGCGCAAACAGCATCGGTCCGAGAATGTCTCCCATCGTCTTGGAAACTCCCAGTCCCTTCTCCGCAAAAGCAGATGACCACTGGCTCACCGCCTGCTCCGACGCCCCCGCGCTCAACATCATAAGAAACATAAGCCAGAAGATTCCCTGCGTGGCAAGCGCCTTAATTCCCGTGCTTTCTTCGGCCTCGGCTTCCAGCCTTGCTATCGGAACTTTAGTAAAAAGAACAAGGTCCGCAGCCGGGATAATGCACCACAAAACCGCGAGAATTCTCCAGTTTCCTATGCCCGCAAAAGCAAAAAACACCGTCGACAAAAGCACAACCGCCATATGTCCCCAGCAATATGCCGAGTGAAGCAGACTCATCTGAGCTTCTTTGTTGTCGGACGGACATGCCTCCACGATAGGGCTTACCAAAACCTCCTGAAGTCCTCCGCCGATAGCATAAATGCATACGCTCAGGAGTATCCCCGGAAACGGCTCCATCACCCGCCCCGGCAAAACCGTAAGAAGTAAGAATCCTGTAATAGCCGCGGCATTCGACAATATCATCGACGCTCTGTACCCTATCTTCTCGATAAAAGGTGTCGAGAACATATCAATCAAGAGCTGAAGCCCGAAATTAAATGTGATAAGAAGCGTTATCTTGCTAAGCGGAATTCCAAACTCCGTCTGCATCTGCACAAACAAAAGCGGCACAAAATTATTGACTATAGCCTGCACGACATAGCCAAGGTATGCTGCTTTAATTGTGGTGTTGTATTTATTCTTCATAACAAGCCCCCGGATATTCTGCTAAAATTTTTAATCGTCGGAATGTGAATCAACACGGCTCTGCCTTGGTACTTTTCAAGCAAGTACCAATAGGCTTCGTTGCATAAATAGTATGTCGGCGTCTCGGAAATCGTACTGTTAATGCCGACGTCCGACAGGCATTTAGTAATCGCCTCAAGTTCCAGTGTGGTGGTCAGCCGCACGCTTTCTTTGGCCGCATATTGCTCAATTCTGAACGAATCGGTCAAGTTCTTGTCTACGCCAAAAAGATACACAGCGTCATAATCTGCCGGTAATTTATCTATATCCTTCTTCAGTCCGGAAAAAGAATTGGTCAGCAAGAAATGCTGCCCGGGCAGCGTGCTCACCAGCATGGCAGAAGAATTATTCTTGCCTTTAAAGCCTATATAAAGTTCCTTCACAGCCATACGCCCTCCCAAGTAACCTCGTCAAAAGTCCAGTTTCAGCACTATCTCTTCATCGTTCATCTCGCCGGTATCGCAAAAACCCGCCTTGCGATACATTGATAACGCATTCGTATTGGTTTCTTTGGTCGATAAGCGGATGTTGTTGGCTCCGCTATCTTTAAAATACTTGATAATCACCTGCAAAGCCGCCGTCCCATAGCCTTTTCCCTGCAAGCTTTCATCAATCATGAATCTCCACAGCCAGTACCTGTCATCGGGATCTTCATACTCTTCGTCAAAAGCAAACATGGTAAATCCCACCATTTCACCGTCACAGTATATTGCAAAAGGGCGCGCAACGTCGGCATTTTCCAATGCGGCGTTCCAAGATTCTTCATTGGTTGCTATGTACTGTGCCTGGTCTGCCGCCACTTTCAGTGCAAAGCACTGTTGCTTATTATCTTCTGTAATTTTTCTAAGTTCAATGTTCATCTCAATTGCTTTCTAAAATTCGAGTTCATCCAAGGTTCTTATAACCTTGATGCCTTCAATGTCTGTTTCTTTGGCCCTTGAAATATAAATTGGCGTGATGCCCAGCTTCAAGGCCGGCTCTACATCTGATGTAACCGAGTCGCCAATAAATATAACTTCGTCAGCCGATACACCCGCCACTTCCATCGCTTTTCTGAATATGGTCAGGTCAGGCTTGCAAGCCTTCGCCATATCTGCCGACACTATTCCAGCAGGCTTAAGCCCCTTTAACCGCATAGACTCCTCGACATAGCACAAATCATCATTGGTAAGCACGTATATAGGCAACTTGGCCCTTTCAAAGAAAGGCTTCACATCGTCGTACAAAGGTGCCTGCACCCAAATCTTGCTCCACACCTCATGCATATATTTAAGATCTCCGGTCAGCCCGCAGTTTTCCACGCAATACTCAAGGATTCTGTCTGTCCTCACATCAACCGGCTCAAAAGAATCCCCATAGCTTCCCGCCTCGATTTCTTTGACCTTGCTCCACACAACCTTAAGAATCTCGCCCGGGCTCTTTAAGTCGCTGTGCGCCATAAAATATGCTATAAGCTCCCTCGTATACGGTTCATCTTCTTTAACCATAGTGCCCGTGTAGTCTATGAAAATTGCCTTAATCATATAATTGTTCCCCTTTTTCTCAAGTTACCACTCATAACTTACGAATAAAATGTTTTCAACATAAAGATTTTACTATTAAAATCAGTCAAAATAAAGGAGCAATGCTTCTTTTTACAAAGGTACTCCTCTCTTTTCAAAATGGATCGTTCCCTATTCGTTTGACAACCTGACTCTTTTCGGTTATATTAATCCTCATCTCGGAATCCCGTGTCGGGAATCCGTTTTTACCACTTAATCACAAGGAGAAAATATGTACAGACAAATACTTAAACGGCAGGAGTTTTTGCGTGCAGAAATAGATGACTGTCTGCGCGTCATCAACGCCGCTCCGCCCGGAAAACCTCCCTTCCATGGCACCTGCAACCATTCAGCAGCAATCTTTCTTTTGTCGAAAACCTAAAACATCCCAGCCCCTCAGGCCATATGCTTCGTTCTAAATCGGAATGCCTTATCGATATGGAGCTCTTCTACAGAAACGTTCCGTTCAGATACGAATGCGAACTTAAAGTGTTCGGAACTACCACGTATCCCGACTTCACTTTCTTCAACGAAAAGACCGGTGAATATAAGTATTGGGAGCACTTTGGCATGATGGATGACCCTGTGTATCGGAGAAAAGCTTTTGACAAAATCGATTACATTTCTTACGGTTTGGTTCCCGGTGAAAACGTATTATTCACCTACGAAACCTCAAAAGCGCCACTTACCATCACCACAGTCGACCGCACAATTGATGAAATAGCTGCCTGGTTAGAGTTATGAGTCCTTTTTACACAGGATAATAGTCCTTTTTATCGCAATATCAAAAACACCTTGAAACTGCGATAACTTTTCCCCATTTTGAGGCCGTTTTGCCGGGCTTTTATCGCAATATGAATTTCATTGATAATTGCGATAATATTTGCCTGTTTTTTTATCGCAATTTAGTGTGGATTTGATATTGCGATAATTGGTTTACATAACTCACTGTTTTTGGCATGTTTTTTATCGCAAAATGGGTTCCTTTTTATATAGCGATAAAAGTGAGTAATAGGGTAGCGAAAGAAAACAGGAAACCACCGAAGGAAGAAATAATGAGCAAGCGCGTAAAACGACAAAACAGGAAAGGCCTGAGCCTTTCCTGCTTCGTGTAATAGAGGGACAATTTATTCGACGTCCTGAAGTGCGGCGAAGTCTTCTTCGCCGGTGCGGATTTTTACAACCTTCGAGACGTTGTAAACAAAGATCTTGCCGTCGCCGATGTGGCCGGTGTAGAGGGCCTTCTTAGCGGCTTCAATAACGGTTTCTACAGGTATCTTGCTGACTACTACTTCAACCTTTACCTTAGGAAGCAAGGTTGCGTCGATTTCGACACCTCTGTACATCTCGCCGGCACCCTTCTGGATACCGCAACCCATAACCTGGGTGACTGTCATACCGGTTACGCCGAGGTCGTTCATTGCTTTCTTTAATGCATCGTACTTGGAGAGACGGGCAATGATTACAACCTTTGAAATGCCGGTAGCGGGTTCGATAGGTCTTACGACGCTGACTGCAGCTTCTTTAAGGGCGGGTGATGCTTCGTCGTAGTCGGAAGTACCGAGGCTTGTGTTTTCGTTGACAGACATTGTCATGGTGTTTGAAGTATCCATGATAGCGAAGCCTGCGTATGCTGAAGGAAGACCGTGTTCTGTAGAGTCAAGACCGACGATTTCTTCTTCCTCTGTAACTCTTAAACCAAAGATTGCTTTGATGATTAAGTAAGCGATTGTAATTGTAACTGCGGTCCAGCATGCAACGGCTGCGAAGCCTACGAGCTGGATACCGAGGAGCTTAAATCCGCCGCCGTAGAAAAGACCTGTGTAGGTGTCGTTGCCGGGTGCGGAAGTTGTAGCGAAAAGACCTACAGCTATGGTACCCCAGATACCGTTTAAGCAGTGAACTGCAACTGCACCGACGGGGTCATCGACTCTTAACTTGTAATCAAGGAACCAAACACCGAATACTACGAGGAGTCCGGCTACAGCGCCGATTACGATTGCGCCAAAAGCATCTGTTACGTCACAGGGAGCTGTAATAGCCACAAGACCTGCAAGTGAAGCGTTCAAACACATAGATACATCGGGCTTGCCGTATTTGATCCATGTGAAAATCATACATACTACAGTAGCGATTGCGGGAGCAATTGTGGTGGTTACGAAGATGGAACCAAGCTGTTCGACTGATGTTGCTGCCGCACCGTTGAATCCGTACCAGCCGAGCCAAAGAATGAATACACCGAGGCAGCCGATAGGAAGGTTGTGACCGGGGAAAGCGTTAACTTTAACGATCTTGCCGTTCTTGTCACGCTCGAACTTACCGATACGGGGACCAAGGATTGCCGCACCGATTAAAGCTGCGATACCACCAACCATGTGGATTGCGGTGGAACCTGCAAAATCGTGGAAGCCAAGCTCTGCAAGCCAGCCGCCGCCCCAGATCCAGTGAGCTTCGATGGGGTAGATAACTGCGGAAATAACTGCAGAGTATACACAGTAGGAAATGAATCTGGTACGTTCAGCCATAGCACCCGAAACGATGGTAGCTGTGGTAGCACAGAATACTAAGTTAAATACGAAGTTGGACCAGTCAAAGTTAGCGTAGTCCGAGAAGATATCAAATCCGGGCTTACCGATGATACCTATGATATCTTCGCCAAGTAACAAACTGAAACCGATAAGTATGAATACTACAGTTCCGATACAAAAGTCCATGAGGTTCTTCATGAGGATGTTACCGGTATTCTTGGCTCTTGTAAAACCTGCCTCAACCATTGCAAATCCGGCCTGCATCCAGAAGACCAGTGCGGCTCCTATCAGGAACCATACAGAAAATACTTCACTCATTTTTCATTTCTCCTTTTTTTAATTCAAAAAGGCGCGTAACCAATTTCGGTCACGCGCCTTTGCGTTTAATCAAATATTCAATCTATACATAGAACAGCATCTGCTCGTATGTGGGATAAGGCAAGAACTCGTCGGGGATAAGAAGTTCTGCTTCGTCTGCTACGGCTCTTAACTTCTCCATGTCCGGAATAACCGTTTCATGATAGAAGGTTGCCTGCTTCTGATAATCAGCTATCTTCTCTGCCTTCACGACGTCCTTCTTAAGCTTTTCGTTAAGGTCATAAATCTTTTCGTAATGGCTGCTTAAAATCTCTGCCTGCTTCTCTTCCGTCTTGGTGCTTAAGCTGTCAGAAAGAGTCTTCTTGGAAAGTGCAGAACCGATAACTTCGTCCGTGTACTCAAGAAGTGCGGGAAGGAACTGCTTAACTACCATATCCTGCATTGTAAGAGCCTCGATGTGAAGGGTCTTGCAGTAATTCTCAAGCATTACCTCGTAGCGGGCTTTAAGCTCGGTCTCGGAATAGATACCGTGTTTCTTAAAGAGAGCCACGTTCTTTTTATCAATGAGCCTCGGAAGAACTTCGGGAGTGGAGCGGAAATTGTAAAGTCCGCGCTTCTCAGCTTCTTTAACCCATTCGTCGGTGTAGCCGTTTCCGTTGAAGATAACGCGCTTGTGAGCCTTGATGGCCTTCTTAAGAAGTGCGTGTACCGCTTCGGAAAGCTTAGCCTTCGGAACATCCTTTAATTCTTCGTAGAACTTGCTTAACTCTTCAGCAACTGCTGTGTTAAGAACTGTGTTGGGACCTGCTACTGAGAAGCTGGAACCTAAAGATCTAAACTCAAACTTGTTGCCGGTAAAAGCAAACGGTGAAGTTCTGTTACGGTCTGTGGTATCTTTCATAAAGTGGGGAAGTACTTTAGCGCCGATATCCATTCTGACCTTGCCCTTCTTGTCGAATAACTTATCGTTCTCGATAGAATCAAGAACTGCGGTAAGCTCATCGCCAAGGAAGATTGAAATGATTGCGGGGGGTGCTTCGTTGGCTCCGAGTCTGTGGTCGTTGCCTGCACTTGCAACCGAAAGTCTTAACAAATCTGCGTAATCATCAACTGCGCTGATAACTGCAAGTAAGAATACTAAGAACTGAATGTTCTCATCAGGTGTCTTGCCGGGATCGAGTAAGTTCTCGCCGCCGGTCATGCTGATGGACCAGTTATTATGCTTACCTGAGCCGTTTACGCCTGCAAAAGGCTTCTCGTGAAGGAGGCATACATAACCGTGTTTCTTGGCTACCTTCTTCATGATTTCCATTGTGAGCTGGTTTCTGTCGACTGCTACGTTGGTAGTGTCAAATACGGGAGCCAACTCATGCTGGCAGGGAGCTACTTCGTTGTGCTTGGTCTTGGCGGGGATACCAAGTTTCCAAAGCTCTTCGTCAAGCTCGTGCATGTATTCGGAAACTCTGGGCTTCAATGTTCCGAAGTAGTGGTCTTCCATTTCCTGACCCTTGGGAGGCATCGCACCGAGAAGTGTTCTTCCGGTGAAGATTAAGTCCTTACGTTTCTTGTAATCTTCTTCGTCGATAAGGAAGTACTCCTGCTCGGGTCCTACCGTTGTGGTAACGCCTGTAGCATCGTCACGTCCGAGAAGCTTAAGAACCTTAACGGCCTCTCTGCTGATTGCTTCCATGGAACGAAGAAGGGGTGTTTTCTTATCAAGTGCTTCACCGCTGTAGGAGCAGAATGCTGTGGGGATGCAAAGCGTTCCGTCCTTGATAAATGCGGGGGATGTGGGATCCCAGTTTGTATAGCCTCTTGCTTCGAATGTAGCTCTGATGCCGCCTGAAGGGAAGCTTGATGCATCGGGTTCTCCCTTAACAAGTTCCTTGCCGGAGAAGTCCATTGTGATGTCTCCGCAAGCGCCGGGGGAAATGAAGCTGTCGTGCTTCTCGGCTGTGTATCCGGTCAAAGGCTGGAACCAATGTGTAAAATGTGTTGCACCGTGTTCGATGGCCCATTCTTTCATGGCAACCGCAACAGCGTTGGCAACGTCAAGTTCAAGATGTGTGTTATTGTCAATTGTCTTTCTTAATGCCTTGTAAATGTCCTTAGGCAACTTGTCTCTCATTACCTTGTCGTTAAAAACAAGCGATCCGTAAATTTCAGGAATTTTTTTGTCCATTGTCCTCTCCTTTCGAATTTCGCCCCGGGGTCCGCGCCACCTCGGTTCTCTTATGCCATATTTGGCAAAAGAAAAAGGCGCTTCAGGTATTTAACCTAAAGCGCCGTTGCTTTATGTAGTACACAATATACTCGTTCGTTTCATTTGTCAACAGGTTTTTTTAAAATTTTTCTGTCGGATAATTACCGTCGAAACAAGCCTTGCAAACAGGGAGATTGTCGACCATCCGATCGAACTTCTCGACCTTGGCGTAGCAAAGAGAGTCTGCGCCGATGCGCTTTCTTATCTCCTCGACACCGTTACCGCCTGCGATAAGCTGAGAGTTGTCGGGCACGTCCGTACCGTAAAAACAAGGGTACAGGAAAGGCGGTGAGCTGATGCGTACATGGACTTCCTTGGCCCCTTTCTCCTTGAGGAGTTTGATAAGGTTAGCCATGGTGGTACCGCGTACGATGGAGTCGTCGATTATGACGATACGCTTACCCTTAACCGCGCTCTCGATAACGTTGAGCTTAAGGTGAACGGCGACGCTTCTCTCGTTCTTATCAGGCTTAATGAAGGTACGACCCATGTAGCTGTTCTTGTGGAACACAAGGCCGAAGGGAATGCCTGAGCGTGAAGAGTAGCCTTCGGCTGCGGCGAGTCCCGAGTCCGGGACGCCCGTCACGATATCGGCATCCACGGGATAATCGTCGGCGAGTTCCTCGCCGGCTTTAAATCGCGCGTCGTACACGCTCTTGCCGTCAATAACCGAATCCAGTCTCGCAAAATAAATATATTCAAAAATGCAATGAGCGTGCTTACCGCCCACAAGCGTCTTGTCTGAAGCTATACCGTCCTTGGAAATCGTAATAATCTCTCCGGGCTCCACATCTCTTACAAACTCAGCGTCAACTGCCGACAATGCACAGGACTCCGAAGCGATTACGAAATCTTCGCCGCGCTTGCCGATGCAAAGAGGCTTAAGACCTAACGGGTCACGCATCGCTACGAGCTTGCGGGGACTCATGATGATAATCGCGAAGCTTCCCTTGAGCTTGCCGGACACGTTCTTGACTGCGTCCTGAATGGTGGGTGTATGGGCACGTTCTTTGGCTATTAATAGCGCAAGAACTTCGGTGTCAGTGTCGCTTCTGAAGACGGTTCCGTCGTTAAGAAGCTCTTCTTTGAGTGCGGGAGCATTGGCAATGTTACCGTTGTGAACAGTGGCCAGAGTGCCCTTCGAATAGTTGAATACTACAGGCTGAGCGTTCTCGATGGAGCTCGCACCGGTGGTCGAGTAGCGCACGTGGCCGACACCGATGTTGCCGTGAAGGGTGTTTAACTTATCACCCTTGAAAACCTCGCTTACAAGACCCATGCCCTTATAGAAGCTGATGTTGCCCTTCTCGCCGGTGGTATCGCACAGCGCCATACCCGCCGACTCCTGCCCGCGATGCTGAAGCGCCGTGAGGCCAAAGAAAATGTCCTTGGCAACATCTTTATCCTTAGTGTATATTCCGAAAACTCCGCATTTCTCTCTGGGTTTATCCATACCGAACCCGTCCTCCCTTTTAGGCGTTTATCGTTGACACGCCCATATCCTGCTCTTCAAGCACGTCGAGCACAACTCTTAAGGTATCAAGTGAAGTGAACATCGTCACATTATTCTCGGTCGCGCAACGTCTGATGGCCGCACCGTCCTCGTAGTGAACGCCCGACAGGATAGCACGCGTATTGATAACGTAGCTTACTCCGCCTGCTTTGATGGCTTCAAGAATCTCGGTACTGCCTTCGCTTAATTTCTTACGGATTCTGTTCTTAATGCCATAGTCGGATAAGTACTTACCCGTAAGCGAAGTAGCCTCGATATTAAAGCCTAAGTCGTAGAATCGCTTAATTAAAGGCATTGCCTCAATCTTGTCTTCGTCAGCCAGGGATACGATAACCGTGCCGTGAGTGCGAATCTTAACACCCGAAGCCGTGAGAGCCTTGTACATGGCTCTGTGGAGCTTCGCATCATAACCGATAGCCTCACCGGTAGACTTCATCTCGGGCGAGAGGTATGAATCCATGCCCTTGAGCTTAAGGAACGAGAATGCGGGCACCTTAACGTAGTATCTGTCAGACTTCGGAAGGTCCTCGGTGATACCCTGCTCTTTTAAGCTCTGTCCCAGCATAACCTTGGTGGCAATATCCGCCAGCATGATGCCGGTAGCCTTGGAAATAAAGGGCACGCTTCGTGAAGATCTCGGGTTAACCTCGATGATATAAACGTTGTCAGATTCGTCCACAATAAACTGTATGTTGAAAAGTCCCACGATGCCTATGCCGAGGCCGAGACGTTTCGTGTAATCCAAGATGGTTTCTTTGACCTTATCGGATACGGTAAAGGGCGGGTATACGCTGATGGAGTCGCCTGAGTGAATACCGGTTCGCTCTACAAGCTCCATGATACCGGGCACGAAAACCTCTTCGCCGTCGCAGATTGCGTCGACTTCGAGCTCCTTACCCATGATGTATTTATCAACAAGAACAGGTCTGTCCTCATCCACTTCCGCGGCGTTCTTAAGGTAATTCTCCATCTCCGAGGGCTTAGATACTATCTGCATGGCACGTCCGCCGAGGACAAAAGAAGGTCTTACGAGCACCGGATAACCGATCTTCTCGGCAATCTTGATACCCTCTTCGATACTTGAGGATACATATCCTTCGGGCTTCGGAATCTTAAGCTCATCTAAGAGCTTCTCGAATAAATCTCTGTCTTCCGCCTTATCGATAGCCTCAACGCCGGTGCCTATAAGCGTTACGCCTTTCTCGTGGAGTGACGCTGCAAGGTTGATGGCTGTCTGGCCGCCGAGGGACACGATTACACCGTCGGGCTGCTCCATGTCTATGATATTCATAACATTCTCGGTGCAGAGAGGCTCAAAATAAAGCTTGTCCGCAGTCGTGTAGTCTGTGGATACAGTCTCCGGGTTGTTATTGATAATAATCGCCTCATAACCAAGGCTCTTAATTGTCTTAACCGCATGAACCGTCGAGTAGTCAAACTCAACACCCTGGCCGATTCTGATGGGGCCTGAGCCGAGTACGACTATCTTCTTACGATTCTCCACAATAGCTTCGTTCTCGCGCTCATAAGTCGAGTAAAAGTAAGGAATATAGCTCTTAAACTCCGATGCGCAGGAGTCAATCATCTTAAACACGGGAGTGATGCCCTCGCGCTTGCGAAGTTCTTCCACGTAAGTCACAGGCTCGTCCCACTGCCTTGCAATCTCTAAGTCGGGGAAGCCCATACGCTTAGCTTCAAGCAGTGTAGCCACATCGCCGGGATTCTCGCGAAGCTTCACTTCTTCGTCGGTAATAAGCTTGAATCTGTCTATAAAGAATCTGTCCATGCCGGTAACCGCCGCAATCTCTTCGGAGGTCACTCCGCGCCTTAAAAGCTCGGCAATTGCGTAGATTCTGGTATCGGTACCTTCTTTGATGAACTCTAAAATGTCGCCGGTTGTTCTTTCGTCAAACTTTGAGTCGTCGAAATAGTCATGTCCCGTCTCAAGCGAGCGAATCGCCTTAAGGAAGCTCTCCTCAAAGGTACGGCCCACCGCCATAACCTCGCCGGTAGCCTTCATCTGGGTATTGAGCGAGGGGTTCGCGTCCTTGAACTTGTCGAAGGGGAACCTCGGCATCTTCGTAATCACATAGTCAAGCGCGGGCTCGAAGCATGCGGGGGTATTGGCAAGTCTGATTTCGGGAAGCGTAAGTCCCACCGCAATCTTGGCAGAAACCCTCGCGATGGGGTAACCGCTGGCCTTGGACGCAAGTGCGGAGGAACGTGATACTCGGGGGTTAACCTCGATTACGTAATAGTCCTTGGACTTGGGGTCGAGCGCGAACTGCACGTTACAGCCACCTTCAATCTCCAGTCTGCGAATAATCTTCAAAGCGCTGTCACGAAGCATCTGGTAGTCTCTGTTGGTAAGAGTCAGCGATGGGCACACTACCACCGAGTCGCCGGTATGAATGCCGACAGGGTCGATGTTCTCCATGTTGCAGACTACGATTGCGTTGTCGTCGGCGTCGCGGATTACTTCGTACTCGATTTCTTTGTAACCCTTAACACTCTTCTCGATAAGAGCTTCACTCACGGGGGACAAAGAAAGTGCATTCTTAAGAATCACCTCGTACTCTTCCATGTTGTAAGCAAAGCCGCCGCCGGTACCACCTAAGGTAAAAGCAGGACGCACAACAAGCGGGAAGCCTATGTCTTCCGCTGCTTTCATGCCCTCTTCCATGGTTCTTACAATCTCGGAATTGATGACGGGCTCACCGATTTCTTCGCACATATTCTTAAAGAGCTCGCGGTCTTCGGAGAGCTCTATGCTTGATTTCTTGGTACCAAGGAGGATACAGCCGCATTCTTTTAACACGCCTTCGTTAACAAGCTCCATGGTAAGGTTAAGGCCGGTCTGACCGCCGAGTCCCGCAAGGAGTGCGTCGGGGCGCTCGCGTCTTATAATCTTGGCAAGATATTCAACGTTAAGGGGCTCCATATAGACCTTGTCGGCGATGGAGCTGTCGGTCATGATGGTAGCGGGGTTGGAGTTACAGAGGACTACTTCGTAGCCTTCTTCTTTGAGCGCAAGACAGCCCTGGGTGCCTGCGTAGTCAAATTCAGCCGCCTGGCCGATTACGATGGGGCCCGAGCCGATTACAAGTATTTTCTTTATATCCGTTCGCTTAGGCATTTTTAGCATCCTCCATGTTCTTTATAAATTTGTCAAAGAGGTATCTGCTGTCGTTGGGACCGGGCTTGCTTTCGGGATGGTACTGTACACCGAAAACCTTGTCCTTTTCGCACTCAACGCCCTCGATGGTGTTGTCGAGCAGATTCATGTGAGTTGCCTTGAGGTCGGTCTGTTTAAGGCTCTCTTCGTCAACCGCGTAGGAGTGGTTCTGGGAAGTTATCTCAATCTTGCCGGTCTCTAAGTTCTTAACCGGGTGGTTGCCGCCTCTGTGGCCGAACTTAAGCTTGTAAGTCTTGGCGCCGTAGGCAAGGGAAATAATCTGATGGCCGAGGCAGATTCCGAAGATGGGATACTTGCCGCGAAGCTCCCTTATGGTCTCTATGGTTTCTCTTGCATCTGTAGGGTCGCCGGGACCGTTAGACACAAAGATTCCGTCCGGGTGAAGAGCGACGATATCCGAGGCACTCATGTTGTAGGGTACCACGGTAACGCTGACACCGAGACGGTTTAAGCAATTTACTATATTCATTTTCATGCCGCAGTCGATGGCTACCACTCGATACTTGGTGGTCTCTGCGGGACAAATCTCCCTTTTGGTGCGGGAGGCGCGGGTAATTGCATCCCTGCGATAGGTGAACTCTTTAAGACGCTGCATACATTCCTGCTCGGGTGTGTCAACGTCGGTAATAAGCGATTTCAGGCTTCCTTTCTCTCTGATGATTCGGGTCAGTGCCCTGGTATCGATTCCCATAAGACCGGTTATGTTGTAGCGTTTCATGGTCTCCTCTAAGGGTTCGGTACACTCGCAGTGATTGGGGGACTCGCTGTAATCCCTTACAATCATAGCATTCATGCCGGGGCGCCTCGACTCAAAGTCAGCGTCGTTAATTCCGTAATTGCCGATGGAAGGGAATGTCATCACAACCGCCTGATCCGTGTAAGAAGGATCGGACAGAATCTCTTGATATCCCACCATGGAAGTGTTGAACACAAGCTCGGAAAGCTTGTCTTCTGTTGCGCCAAAGACGAGTCCTTCGAAAACGCTGCCGTCTTCAAGCACAAGTTTTTTACGTAGTCTCTCTGCCATTTATAACTCCTTAAGCCTTTGCATCGCGCGTATTGTATCGTTCTTGTCACCGAAAGCCGTTAACCTAAAGTAACCTTCGCCGCACTTTCCGAAGCCTTCGCCCGGAGTGCCGACTACATTAGCCTTATTAAGTAAGAGGTCAAAGAATTCCCAGCTGCCCATTTCACCCGGCACTTTAAGCCAGATGTAAGGCGCGTTGACTCCTCCGTAGACCTCGTAGCCCATATCGGTGAGCGCGTTTCTTATTAGTGTAGCATTTTCCATGTATTCTTGCACCTGTTTTTGTACAGCTTTCATTCCTTCCATGCTGTAGACCGCTTCGCCGGCCCTCTGAACGATGTAGGGAGCGCCGTTATACTTGGTGGCGTGGCGTCTTGCCCAGAGTGAATTGAGGGATACGCCTTCTTTGACCAGAGCCTTGGGAACTACTGCGTATCCGAGTCTTAAGCCCGTGAAGCCTGCATTCTTGGAAAAAGAATGAAGCTCGATAGCCACTTCTCTCGCGCCTTCGCACTCATATATGGAGTGGGGGATGCCGGCTTCGGTGATGTATGCTTCATAAGCTGCATCGTATATGATTACAGAGTCGTTCTTTCGTGCGTAGTCGACGAACTTCTGTAAGTTTTCTTTGGTAATTACTGCGCCTGTGGGGTTGTTGGGAAAGCAAAGGTAGAGGATGTCGACCTTCTCTTCGGGAAGCTCGGGCACAAAGCCGTTGTCCTTGGTGCAGGGCATGTAGACTATCTTGCGTCCGGCCATGACGTTGGTGTCCGCGTATACGGGGTATACGGGGTCGGTTACAGCCACTACGTTGTCCTTATCAAAGATTTCCTGAATATTGCCGCAGTCGCTCTTGGCGCCGTCGGATACGAAGATTTCGTCGGGACTTATATCGCAGCCGCGCTTAATGTAATCAACTTCAGCTATGGCATTACGAAGGAACTCGTAGCCTCTGTCGGGGGCATAGCCTCTGAAGGTTTCTTTCTTGCCCATTTCAAATACAGCCTTTTCAAGCGCATCCATAATGGGTGTCGCAAGGGGCTTCGTCACGTCGCCTATGCCGAGGCGTATGATTTCTTTGTCCGGGTGCTCGGCGCTGTATTTCTTAACGCGCGAAGCTATCTCGGAAAAAAGATAATTCTCAGATAAATTCAGATAGTCTTTGTTGATCTTCATACCCATACTCCTTTATACGTCTATAAGACCCGTGAACACCTCGCGTGCCGGGCCTGTCATATAAATGTGATTGTCAGTTTCGTTCCAATGTATCTTAAGGTCGCCGCCTCTAACATGGACGGTTACCTCTCTGTCGGTCTTGCCGGTGAGCACGCCCGCGACGCATGTCGCGCAACATCCGGTACCGCAGGCGAGGGTCTCGCCCGTACCGCGCTCCCAGACGCGCATGTTAACATTGCGGCGGTCTGTAACCTCCACAAACTCTGTATTACTCTTGCGGGAAAGAATTTATGATTCTCAAACTCGGGGCCAAAGGATTCAAGCGGCATGTTGGCAAGCTTTCCGCCGTAGCCCTTCACAGAATCCATAAATATTACGGCGTGAGGGTTGCCCATGGAAACTCCTGTGAACTCGGCATAGAGATCGGCTGTGGTTATAGGGACTTTAACAGCCTTGGCGGCTTTTCCCGGAAGCTTCGCAGGAATCTGTTCGGGCTCTAAAATGGGTTCGCCCATGTCCACGGAGATTTCTACAGCCTTTCCGTTCTCGGCCGTAACCGTAATGTACTTAACGGCGCCCATGCTCTCTATGGTGAACTTTTCAGTCATCGCATAGCCTCTGTCGTACACAAGCTTAGCCACGCACCTAATCCCGTTACCGCACATCTCACCACGGGAACCGTCAGCGTTGTACATCTCCATCTCAAAATCGGCGATATCCGACTTATTTACAAAAATCAATCCGTCGCCGCCGACACCGAAATGTCTGTCGCTTATGCTCCTTGCAAGTTTTGATTTATCGGGGATATAAGGCTGACCACCTACGCAATCCACATACACGTAGTCGTTGCCGCAGCCTTCCATTTTGACGAATTCGAGTTTCATAAGAGTCACCATTTGTTGCACTTGATAGTTTTATCGCGCAAAAAAGGGCACTTCGACCATGGTCGAAGCGCCCTTGCTTCTTGTTGATAAAAATTATAGCCTACAGGTTTCTTTTGTCAAGACTGATTGAGCAATGATTTACAGATTTTTCTTGGGTACAAACTCAATCCTGAGTACCATATCCATCCCTGCTGCCAATCGTTTCAAAAGCTTTAACGAAGGATTTCTGGTTCCGTTCTCAAGCTTACTGATATCAGCCTGATTGATACCTGTCTTCTCCGCCAGTTCTTTCTGCGTCATGTTCTGAGATGTTCTGGCATCAACAATGGCTCTTATGACATCCATCTCAGGCTGAATCGCATCATACTCCGCTGCGAATTCAGGATCTTTTAACTGTTCGTCTACAAACTCTTTAAATGTCTTCATTGTTGTTACCATACCTTATAGTATATACAATATGGCATATATGCCATATTGTCAATGCCGATATATTAGAATACCCTGCACAAAAATGCAGGGTAACCTCGAAAAGTCTCTTATTTCAGCATATTATTCATACTTATCCTGCGCCGCCACGAAGACGTGGGTTACACCCATCCACGCTACGAAAGAGCCAAGCGCCCTATGGTCCAGCCACATCGCGGAAAAAATGAAAACTAACAGCATAATGCATGCGGCCGTTACTCGTTTCCAAGTCCTTTGTTTGACAAAGAAAGAAATCCAAATAACATAGTACGCAATAAGCAAAACTATATTGCTCAGTAAATATAATTCAAAGTATTTATCGAACTTAAAAGCAAATTCTTCAAGTCCCAGATTCCATACCATCAGCACAAGACAAATAAATATGAAAACCTTCTCACCGACAGAGAAACACTTAGGGACAGGGCCGTGCTTTCTGTTCTTAAACTTTACGGCAAATATAGTTAATGGAATCAAAAGAAGCACATCAATTACAATTCCGAATATATTAATCCATCCAAATCCTTTAAATGAACCTGCATATGCAGACAACGGCTCGCCTATCACGTATGTCATTGTATCTTTCTCCTTTCTTTGGCCCGAATTATCAGCTTACGTCTTACATTTTAGTGCACATTTCTTAAGTATTTGCTAGCGCATTTCTAAAGAAGCACTTAAAAAAGCACTCCTGTCTACACAGAAGTGCCTTTTAAAAGCGTATATTATATCAGTCATAGAGTTTCTTTCGCCGTGAGTAGAACTCGTCGGGGTTGACCGTGTTACCGTCAGATGAGTACATTACGTGCGGATAGATATCACAGTCCGAGGCCACGATGAGGACTGACTTTGAATTAATCCAATTATAGAGGCTGTCGTAGAAATCGGTGAGGTCGTATTCTTTATCGAGTTCAAAAGAATACTCCTTGGTATCGACTACGCAGGCGGCTCCGTTGTCCCAATATAAAACATCGTACATGTAGTCGCCGAATCCCTGGCCGACCCAGAGGCTTGTGACTACGATGTAGTCGAGGCCGTCAACTGTTGTTTCGAAACACTGAATGTTTCCCGTGTGGGCGGTTGCCCAGTCTAAGCCCCAGAAAGGTGTGGAGCCATCGCCGGCGGTAACTGTGCCGTCATATACTTTGACCTGCCCCCAGTCGCCCGGGCTGCGATCTACGCCACCGACAGCTTCAGGCTCAATGCTTGTAAGGATTATGGTGTCTTTCTTGCCATCATGTGTTATGTCAAAGTTACAGGTGCTAAGCACTTTTTCCGTTTCGCCCTCATTAAGCGGCCACTCGTAAAAAGGATACGCCCAGCGAAAACTCTCCTCGCCCGATGCCTCCGTGCTACTCTTTAAGCGTTTAAACTTGTCGCCGTCTTCTACAGTGACCCCGCCAAATGCAGCGGATTTCTTTTGCACAAAGATCAGATTGTCATCCTGAATTTCAAAAGTAAATGTAGCCCCGTAGCCTGTCTGCTTTTCATCTTCCGTAAGGGTTAGCACCGAATCGTCCTTGCTCCACCTGCCCATGCCTATGTGACTGCTGAACGCGCCGACATAATACTGAAATGTACCGTCACTGTTAAGCGTGATGTAGAAAGGGCTGCCGAAGCCTTCTTTTTCCCACACGTAAACAGCTCCGGGCAATTCACTCAATTGGTCATAAAACGGGGCATCAAGCGGTTCAATCTTAACCCGCATGAAGTCACAGTCGGCGTAGGTAATCAGCCCGACTATGCACTTGTCCGTGACCATCTCGACAATATATACTTCGTCTTCTACCGTCTTGGTCGCAGAGTCGTAGAATGGCAACAGCTCCGGTGCATATTTCTCGGCAAAAGAACGACAGTAGGCTTCCTCGCTCGAACGGTCGAGCCCCTCAAGCTCCTCGTATTCGGCAATGAGGTACCCGGGCTTACGGCTCTCACCGTCATTATCTATTTCAAATATGTAATGTGCGCCCTCATCCATGTGGTTGGTGGCATTCGGATCGTATGAAACATCTACCAAATGCTTTATAAAGTTTGTGTCTGACTCATACTTTCCTTCATCGGCCTCACCTTGCTCCTTCGATCCTACTTCGCGCAAAAGTGCCTTGGCCGCCTCATAGTCGGACGCGCCTGTCTTGTAATATCTGACTTCGCCTTGGAACTTAACCCTTGCCCTTCGCGGCTTCTCGTATACAGTTACATAATATTCATCAGCAATTTCAAAATCCACCGAATTTTCTGAAGGCACACCTCCCGAAGGAGCCTTACATTTCTTCCACGAAACTCCGTCAAGATACTTTGCAAGTTCGGTTCCGTCCGCATACATGGGGCTGCTTGAGGAACTGTCATGATACACTGCAAAAAGCTCTGAATAATCAGCCGCAATAGACACTGCATTCTTATAATTTAAAAACGATAAATCCGGCTCTTCGCTCTTAGACTTGGTCAAAAAGCACACCGCTACGACCACACATGCCGCCAAAGCGCACACGATTACCCAGAATGCAGGCTTCTTGTAGTTAAGGACGCTCTTAACGCGTTCTTTGACACCTACCTCGCCAAAAGCAAGCGGGCACGCCGCAACCCTCGCTCTGTTCACACTGCAATCGAGAAGTGCCTGCGAATATGCTGCTTTATCGGCCGTATCCATATCGCGGATGACCTTCTCATCACACGCAAGCTCTATATCACGACACAGCAGTATATACGCCGCCCAGCACAGCGGATTGAACCAATACACCGTCAGCAAAAGAAATCCTAACGGCTTCCACCAGTGATCCTTGCGGGCCAGGTGAGCTGACTCATGTCTTAAAACACTTTCAAGCGTCTCGCCGCCCATGGTAGCGGGCACATAAACTATAGGCTTGAAAACTCCGAGTATAAATGGCGAGTCGACATCGTCGCTGGCTCTTACGCCCTTCTTAATCTCAATCGAAGCGGCAACTTTTCTGCGAAGTCGCAACCAGCTTATCAAAGCATATGCAAGTAACACCGCTGCTCCGCCAATCCACACTATAGTTGCCACGAAAGTCACAACCTGCAACGGATTGACGCTGTCGCCCACCTGCGGAGCCATGGTCTCTGAAATTGCAGGATTTATAGTATTATCGATTATAGGCACACCTGTTGCCACTGTCGGTCTCGATGCCACCAAGATATTTGTAGGCACAGGCGCATCCGTCGGCACAAGGCTTAAAGCGCTCTCTATCGAAAACGGACAAATCAAACGCACTGCCACAACCGCCCACAGTAAACATGTAACCCACTTCGGCGCCTTCTTAAGAAGCAGGCGGACAAGAATGACCGCTGCGATAAGCCAACTCGCCGTAATACTCATATTCAGTACTTTTAAGAATACCCCGCTCATTCTCACCCCTCCTTAAAAGAATCAATCATCTTCTGTATCTCCTGAACTTCGCTCTCGGACAGCTTCTTTCTCGAAGTAAATGCCGCAATAAAAGCGGGAAGTGAACCGCTGAAGGACTCCTCAATCACCTGCTCGCTCTTACCGGAATAGTAGTCATCCCTCGCAATAAGAGACGACACCACGCCGTCAACATTCTGAAGTATCCCCTTCTCGCAGAGCTTACGAAGCACCGTGTAGGTCGTGGGCTTCTTCCACTCAAGTTCTTTCTCACATATCTTTACAAGCTCGCCCGAAGCTATCGGCTCATGCTCCCACACAATATCCGCAAATCGCTCCTGAACGGCACCAAGTTCCAAATCAGCCATATCAATATCTCCTTTGGTTTATCCTTGTAAACCACAGTTTTAGTTTATTTGAATAAACCAAGCTTGTCAAGTACCGGGAATCATAAACCTGTCAAAAAAAGAAGCACCTCCGCCACAGCAGAAGTGCTTCACTCTTAACTATCTCAATGTATCAATATATTTGCGGTACCGCTCATTATGCCCCTTAAGCGCATCGTCCTCATCAAGGAACTTAAAGAAGCCGTCGAGGTCGACCCACTTATATTCAATGGTCTCGCCCTCCTGAAGTACCACCGCATCCTTGTCACCGCTTACATATGCCACGTAGCTAAAGAAAATGGAATGCGACCACTCAGACACCGTAGTGCCCACGAACTCAAGCCTGTCAGCCTTAAGCCCGGTCTCTTCAAGCATCTCGCGATAAGCCGCTTCCTCGGCAGTCTCACCCGTAAGGGCGCTTCCGCCGGCGCTTGCTTCCCACATGCCGGGCGCGATATCTTTATTTAAGTCCCTGCGGGTAAGAAGGAAATCTCCGTCCGCATGACGAATCAGCAAATCGCACACAATATGATACTCGCCGTCGGGAATATCGTGGTTCTTGCCCTTTTTACGCTCCCAAGTCTTACCGAGAGGCTTTAGATTAATATCATACAAATCCCACAGTTCCATCGATTAATACCATCCTATTCGGGAGTTCCCCCGCTTAAATCGTCATAGAACTCCATATCAACTATCTTAACTCTGCCCTTGGCATCGAACCTAAAGTAAATGTACAGATTACCGAGAACATCGTAACGCTCAAGTTGCGCGCCCGCAAGTCCGTGAAGCGCTCTGATGCATGGCTCATCGTTAACGGTAACTGCTTCAACCTGCCAGATACCCCAGGGCATCACCATACCGTAGTCGGCGCCCTTAACAAAGCCTTCGCCTGCAAGAACACGCTCAAACTCAGCCTTGAATTCCTCGTTGCCGCCGCTTTCGTTAATATCCTTAACAGCGGCCTCATAATGGGCCTTGGCATCGTAATCTATAACCTTATCGAACCCGTCGCAGGTAATCTTAAGCGTGCAGGGCTCGTCGCCGTACTTAACATGCACAGGGAATCTGTTGGAGCCGTCTGCATCCTCCGGCAATTCCATCTCGTACCAGAGCCCGTTCTTTTCCTTGAGCACTACGTACTCATCAAGAGGCATCGAATTTACATGCGGATAATATACGAACAACAGCTCATTAGCGCCGTCACCGTCGTAATCGGCATATACAAGCATTCCCGAGTCAATCGGAAGCTCATCGTTCACCGTGTGAATCAGCTCATTGTTAAAATACACTTCTATCTTGCCGGTAATAATATCGCCGTCTTCCACAAGATAATCTATGGAGTACTCAACGGTGCCGTCTCCGTCAAGGTCGCCGTACTCTACCTTGGTGCCGTCTTCGATCTTCCCTTCGATTTCTTTCTCCGTGGAAGCAATCGCGGAAGCCTTGCTGTCATCGTCTACAGGTGTAAAAGAAAAATTCTTCGAGACATCGCTTGGCTCACCTTCAACACTTGCAACCGGCTCAGGCGATGCACTCACGGGTGCCGGAGCTGCCGCGCCGCAAGCACTCAGTGACAAAATCATTATCCCAATCATAAGGATTGACGTAATCAACCTTTTCATAGGTAAAACCTCCTATCATACAGTTATCAACCCATAGGTGCCTTAACACCTCTTCCCTCTGTGTGCCTTAACTCTAACACTTTTTTGCGACTTTTTCAAAGAACAAAATCTAAATTTTATCCAAAGAAAGAGCCGGGCAATAGTATCATCCCCGGCTCCCATCATTCTCATAACTATTCACAACATCGCGTGGTCTTATCAATTTCCTCTTGGCTCAGAAATCTTTATGACCAGCTTTCCGTCTATGTAACGTATTGATCCCTTGGCGGGATATACCGGCATATCCGCAGTATATTCGCTATCCTCATCGCAATGCACTATATTCATATCCACAGCCAGATAATTATTGATGTAAAAAGAAAGCGAATTGATATACGTAAACACCGACTTATAGTTACCGTGCACGTAAAGCTCTCTTATATAGGGTACATCATTGATACTGCTTGAATAAGGCAGGAACCCGATTATTTCAACCGGCGTAACTCCCGGCTCATAATCTTCGAAATTCTCAATATCATTTACCATTCTCGTGGCGAGCGACAGCGCCGCCTCATTCTGCATATCAATTTTAAAATAGTTCTGGTTACTAAACACGATATTATTCCAGATCATGACAACTATCGGAACCAAAAGAAGCAACTGCTTACGCTCCGCACCCTTACTCTCACGAGGCAATTTCTCAACAAGCACAATCAGCCCCACGAACACAAACAGGAACGAGAATACCATCAGCTCATACTCAAATCCCTTGGTAATAACATACACAAAATTAGCCGCAAGCGGGAAAAGAAGTATGCACGCCGCCTGAAGCACCCCATTGATAACCGCCGTTTTATTCTTACGGTTAATCACAAAGAGCGCCACAAGTATAAAGATTATGGTAATCCACACGCACAAGGTAACCAAAACGCCCCAGAATCTGCTCACCTGAATTCCGAGAAGATACGTGGACACGAAAGTCTCCTGATTTACCAGGAAGTTAAAGAATTCTTTGTATGCTCCGACAATTAGTGAGAAAATCGATGTTCCCTCGAAATCACCCACGCCCGCAAGACTGTTATAGCTGACAGCCTCCATAACATGGTGCACCTTTATGACCAGTTTATAAGCAGCATAATAACCTACACCCGCAATCAGCAGTCCGCCGGCAATCTTACCGACCTTAACAATCACCTTGCCGACCTTATCGCCTCGCGCCAAATTGCCTATTACGATTATAAAGAACAGTGCAAAAGCAACATCTATATACGACTGATAGAATCCCATGGCGCAGACAAAGCACACGATTCCCGCAAGATATCCCCACCACTTATCCTTAAGAAACAGCCATACGCCGAGTGTCACAAGTAAAAGCGACGTTCCGTAAATATCTATCCAAGGCGTATACACCGCATTGGCGCACAGAATCGTCGAATTACACGTAAACACTCCGCATGTTATAAAAAGAAGCAGCGGCTTCTCAATTCCCAGCATCTCCGTAATAAGGTAAGTCGACAGCGAAAAAAGAACTATCGACAGTCCGAATAATAACCAAGGCGCCACAATAGTGCCTCTGAAAACCATGGTAAGAGGCTGCATGAATCTTCCCAGGGATCTCTGCCACATAATGTCATCCTGGAAGACATTGCACATAGTATCGCCGGTGTAAAGATTATTGGTAAATCGGTATCCGTGGGTGATTACCCAGAAAATCAAAGTATATAAAGAAACACGTTTTAACTTCTGTGTGTTAATCTGCATTGGGTTCTCCTTGCAAGTAAGCCTATCTTAGCCTTAAGCCACTAACATTTTAGCATTTAGATGTGGCGGGAACAAGTTGAATTTCCTTAAAGCTTAATTAAGGCGGCATGTTTCCATGCCGCCCCGACTATTCTCTATTACGCTTACTTATCAGCCGCCCGATGACGATCCGCCGCCGCTGCCGCCCGAAGCTGCCGCCGCTCTGTCTCGCATCATATGCTGAAGCGTTACGAGTATCGCTACAACCGTCTCCTCGTGTTCTTCCTGATAAATGTCGATGCAGTACTTGTCATGGATGGAGAACATCTTCTGACCGATTACCGCAATCACTCTGCCCTCTTCATCAAGAAGCTCGAAATTAAGGCCCAAGAGGTTACCTCTTAACTGCCAGCCGAGTCCCACGATATTTGTGATATCCTTGATGATATGCATAATTTCGTTGGAAAGTTCAAAACGCATTCCGTCGCTCATGGTAACGTAATGTCTTTCATGAAGCGTGAAAAACTTTCTCTCTATATGGGCTACAAACTCACCGTCTGCTCTGTAGACATCCGTCTTGTCATGAAGAGAAATCATCTTAGATTGCGCCTGATACACCACGTTTCCGCTTTCATCGGTTATATCTATGTGATGATGCAGGGAAAACACCTTGGTGCTTGTAAAGAGCGATCTAACGGGTCTGCCGTAAGCTTCGGCATTATAAACGTTAACGTCCTCGCCCCCTTCTCTGTATCTGTGTACTTTTGAAAAAACTCCCATGTGTACCTCCTTAATAGGTCGTTTCAACTTATGGTGCTATTATAGCGCAGATTCTTACGATAATATAGTATTGCCGGGGCGAAATATACGTTTTTATTTTTCTGCGGCAATGCAAAAGGACAGCACTTTTTCGGTGCTGTCCCTTAATCTTAGCCACGCTCTTTATTCCTCAATGATAATAATATCCTTAAGAATGTACCCAAACTTCGGATACGAAGTGGTTTCGTTCTCCACGTAGCCCTTGCTTAAATCGATTGTGTCGGAAGGATCGCTGTAGTTAACGCCTACGTAATCTCCTTTAAAAACAAAATCAACTTTGCCTCGCTTAACCTGCTTGAACTTGGCTATTGCCTCATCAATGGCTTCCTGTGTTCCCGGCGCCGCTATCTGAAGGTTTAAGTCTAACATCTCTATCCAGCCTTTTTCGAAGCCGGCAAAAGAATCTGTTCCGCGAACATTTCCGTTGACCGTAGATTCAATTGACTTATTCCTAAACATAGCGTCCACCGCGCCGAGGATGTAAGGCTCCCAGCAGATTCTTGCGGTTACGATTGACGTACAGGGCGCCACTTCCGACATGCTGTTGTTGTAGCTGATAAAGTATACTTCTTTTTCCGCCGAAGCTTCCTCGCAGGCTACAGCTGGGGCGATTGTATCGGTATGCTGTGTGATGATAACGCAGCCCTCATCAATAAGTCGCTCGGTCGCTTTCTTTTCCTGAGCGTAGCTGCTCCAGGTCTCGGTATAGACAACGCGCATCATAGCCTGCGGTACCTGAGAGCGAACGCCTAAGAGGAATGCGGTGTAGCCGGATATCAGTTCCGTAGTGGGAAAAGCCGCTACAAAACCTACTACCGCTTCGTCTTCGGTAATGGTACCTTCCTCAATCATCTGCTTGAGTTTTAAGCCGGCTACGATTCCGCTTATATATCTTCCCTGATAAGCTTCACCCTTAAATGTATGATAGTTCGCGGGCACCTCCTGATTGTACATGTCCATGTAAGATGTCTGACAGAACTGGACATTGGGGTAATCGGGAGCAAGTTGCCTTACAAGCTCGCTGTAACCGCTAAAGAAAATGATGTCGCAGCCGTCTTCCGCCAGCGCTCTTAAGGGTTCTTCCATTTCGTCGTCGAGTACGTTACTACAGGTTTCAATTTCTACTCTCGTTCCGTACTTTTTCTCAAGAGCGTCTTTGGCCAGCGAGAAATTATAAGTGTAAGATGTGCTTTCGTCGTTGTCGTAGACAAAGCCTACCTTCAGAGATTCTCTTTCGCCGGAAAGGTTAAGCATTCTGAATCCAACAATGAGCAAAGCCAATATAATCGAACATGTCACTGCTGTAGCGATATAAATACGTTTCATGCTTTACCCCCTTTCTCCCCTGCTTCGGACTCGGCTTTGTGCATCTCTGCTTCCTGAATCTTCTTGTCTTCCTCCACTCGCCTCGTAAGTTCTTCGGACTGTTCGCCCTGAGAATTTCTGATTTCCTCGCTCTTCTGAGCATATATCTTTTCAAGGTCGATAACGCCTTTGTCCACCAGTCTTAAGAATGCGTCCAAAGCATCCGGATCGAACTGGGTGCCGCGTCCGCGCTTCATTTCGTTCATAACGTAATCGGTGTCCATGTGATTTCTGTACACACGGTTCGATGTCATGGCGTCAAAAGCATCCGCAACGCTTATTATACGTCCGAACAGAGGAATTTCTTTGCCTTTTAAGCCGTCAGGGTATCCCTTGCCGTCATACCTCTCATGGTGGTATCTGGTGCCGTCCACAACGTGGGATACAAGCGTAAAGTCTTTAAGAATATCACCGCCCGCCACAACGTGGGACTTCATCTTCGCATATTCGTTGTCGTCGAGTCTTCCCACTTTATTAAGCACGCTGTCCGGCACACCAATCTTACCGATATCGTGCATCTGCGCTGCCTTTTTAAGACTTGCAAGCTCTTTGCTCTTCTTCCACCACTTAAAGCAGTTCATTTCTTTGGCAATGAGTACAGAATACTCGGCCACACGCATGGAGTGCTGACTGGTGCGCACATCCTTGGCATCGACTGCTTTTGCTATGGCCATAACGGTTTCGTTGGCCATGTTTAACTTAATCTGCTGTCTGTTTATCTGACGTTGTACTATCAGCCAGGTGCACCAGATTAAGAACAGCGCCGAAAGAATAAATACGTATCTTACGAAGCCCTTTCTTTCGTAGAACTCGCCTTCTTTGGTCATTTCAAATTTGCGCTCCTCAAGTACTCTGGTGCCGGCGCTGTCAAAGATTGCCAAGCGGAAAGTGTAGTCTCCCGCGGGAAGGTCGTTGTAAATAATATTGTTAAGACTGTTCTGGGGCACGATGGTCCATTGCTTGTCATAGCCTTCGAGGAAGTAACCGACATTGGGCTCCTGAATGGTGTAGTTTAGAATCTCGGGAGCAAGTTCCACTCTGTCGACACCCTCACCCACCGTGATGACGCCCATACGGGCTATAGGCTGACTCACGCCGTCCATCTTAACGGAAGCAAGCTGCATTCTGTAGGAACGGACATCGCTGTTGTACTTGTCAATATCGATGACATAAACGCCCGTGTCGCAGGATAAGAACAGCTCTCCGCTTCCGTTGTAGCAGTTCCAGGAATTGGCGGTAAGGGAGGTACCCAAGCCTCGTCTTGAATCTAAGAGTTCCCAGGCGATTTCGCCGCCTGCCACAAGTTCATCGCGCTCTACCACGTAGATACCTGCACTCGACATTACAAAGAAAGTTTCTTTGTCCTTGGCCCAGATGTCGTAGTTGTTAAAATAAGGGAATTTATCAAGCACGGTAATGGTGCCGTCAGCGTCCAGATAACATAGGCTGTTACTGGTGACTATGAAAACGCCGTCGGACTTGGGATCTTTAACGGTTCGAAGAATTACGCCGCTGCTGAGTCCGTCGTCGCGAGTAAGCATGTCGATGACTTCGCCGTCCTTAAGAACCGCTATACCGTCACCGTCGGTACCTGCAAGGATGGTGCCGTCTCGGCGCTCGGTAATCGTAAGAATCATCGAGTTAATCAATCCGTCCTGCTTGCCGATGGTCTTCTCAACTTTATGGTTGCGAATATAGCTAAGTCTGGTATCGCCTGCCGCAAGAATGGTGCCGTCCGAAAGCCCTACCACAACTCTTGCGCGATTGCCGAAGCTTCCGCTTTCCACGCTGTACGTCCACATATCTCCGCCTGCGTCAAATTCCATGAGGCCGCTTCCGTATGTACATACCCATAAGTGGTCGTTCCCGTCTACGTACATGCATCGGATACGCTTACCTGCGAGCGTTTCCGTCAAATTATTCTCTACCTGCTTCCTGCATGCTTTGTCCACCACATCGAGTCCGTTATCGGTTCCGATATAGTAGTTGCCCTGCCAGAACACTATGGCATTGACTACCTGTCGCTCCATGCCGATGGCGCCGTAGACATCTTTAAAAGGCGACTTGGCAAGCCTTAACAAGCCGAGTCTCGACGACGTAAACCAGAGATTTCCCTGGTAGTCGCACAGCATGTTGTCTATGGAGTTATTGAATTCGTTGGTATTTAACTTATGATATCCGGCTCCGTCCATGTAACATACGCCGCTGTCGGAAGCTATGAACAGCGTTCCGTCATTGATATAATAGAGATCGTTGATGCTTTTTACATCTTCACATCTGATGATTCTCTTTGTCTGAAGCTCTTCCTTAGAAACATCAAAGCAATATATCTCATTGGCGGAAGTTCCCGCCATAAGAGTTCCGTCCGGAGCAAAAGCACAGCAATTGAACAGCTCCCCGCCATCAGGAAGCTTTGCAAAAGAAATAGCGTTTCCGCCTTTTAACAAAACCAGCCGTCCGTCCGATGTTACGGCCGCTACGTGGTCGGCTTCGTCAGCCGTGATACTGTCGACGTAATTCACGTCGGGCAATGTGTTGACAGCCTTCAGACCGTTATTCATAACAAGAATCTGCATGCTGC
>Ga0129306_1000995_pt1 | contig 37034 bp, 33 predicted proteins | sample P827metagenome_FD_94438 | JGI IMG/M metagenome (GOLD analysis project Ga0129306, IMG submission 94438) | Capybara group fecal microbial communities from Wisconsin, USA - P827 metagenome | ecosystem: Host-associated > Mammals > Digestive system > Large intestine > Fecal | place: USA: Wisconsin...
ATAACTAATATATTAGAAATAAATATTCTTAGAAAATTAAATATTCTTAGAAAATTAAATATTCTTAGAAAATTAAATATTCTTAGAAAATTAAATTTAGATATTTTAATATTGGTTTTTTTAGTTAATATCATTTTTTAATAGGTTAACTAATATGACATTAATTGTTAAAAATAGTTTAAAAATTGTTTAAGATAGTTTAAAAATAATTTATTAAGTTGTCTAATTCTGTTGAATTGAATAAAAATAGTTAAAAAAAGTTATGATGTTATGATTCCTGGGATTGGATGCCGGGGGCGGGATTCGAACCCGCGATCTCACGGTATCCCAGGAAAAAAGTCAGAGCACGCTTAGTTACCCTATGAGCCGTGCGCTCTAACCAGCTGAGCCACCCCGGCATCAGACAGTATTAAAAGTTATGTTTTTTATGCTTTATATATTTTTGGTTTGTTCGTAAATCTTATATTATAAAAAACACAATTAATATTTATATTGAAATTAATAAAATATAATGATAAAAATTATAATAATGATAAAATTATGATATAAAATTATGATATAAAATTATGATTTGAAATAATATTATGATTATTTATTGTGATTATTCTATTATAATTTTTCAAAATAATGATTATTATTGATTTTATTTAATTAATTTTTCAATTTAATTAATTTTTCATGTGATATTATGAGTAATGTTAAAGACATGTCCCTTGCTGATGAAGGGATTAGAAAAATCAAATGGGTTCAGAAACACATGCCTGTTCTTGAACACATCAAAAAACAATTTGAAGAAGAAAAACCTTTTGAAGGAATTACCATTGGATCATGCTTACACTTGGAACCTAAAACTGTCAATTTAGGTTTGACTTTAAAGGCTGGTGGAGCTGAAGTGGCTATGACCGGTTGTAACCCTCTTTCAACCCATGATGATGCAGCAGCTGGAGCAGCTGCTCTTGGATTGCACATCTATGGTTGGAGAGAACAAACCGATGAGGAATACTACGAAGCTATTGACAATGTATTGTCCCACAAGCCAGATGTAATAATTGATGATGGTGCAGATATGATCATGTACCTTCATGAAAAACGTCCAGAACTCCTTGAAAACATTAAAGGTGCTTGTGAAGAAACAACCACTGGTGTTCACAGATTGGAAGCTATGCATGCTGATGGGGCTCTTAAATTCCCAGTTATTGCAGTAAATGATGCTTATACCAAATACTTGTTTGACAACCGTTACGGTACTGGCCAATCCTCATTGGATGCTATTATGGGAACCACCAACATGTTGATTGCAGGTAAGAATGTAGTTGTATGCGGTTACGGTTGGTGTGGTCGTGGAGTTGCATCCCGTGCTGCAGGCCTTGGTGCAAATGTAATTGTAACTGAAGTTGACCCAATCAGAGCGCTTGAAGCAAGAATGGATGGTTACAGAGTAATGAAAATCAGAGAAGCGGTTAAAATTGCTGACCTTGTTGTAACTGTAACCGGTAACATTGATATCATCCATGGAGATGACTTCAAGTACATGAAAGACGGATGTATGTTATCCAACTCAGGACATTTCAATGTGGAAATCAACAGACAAGACCTTGAAGCTCAATCTGTAAGTTGTGAAGAGGTAAGAGAAAGTATTGAAATGTTTACTATGAAAGATGGCAGAAAAATCTATCTTTTGGCAGATGGAAGACTTGTTAACCTTGCAGCAGCAAGAGGTCAAGGACACCCAGCAGAAATCATGGACATGAGTTTTGCTGTTCAAGCATTGTCTGCTAAATACATCGTTGAAAATGACTTATCCTTAAGTGTTGAAAAGGCTCCTGACAGCATTGATGATGATGTTGCAAGATTAAAGCTTAAGGCTATGGGTATTGAAATCGATGACTTGTCCGAACGTCAAAAAGATTACTTATCCGATTGGAGAGAAGGAACCTAATTCTCTTTAATCATTTATTTTTTAACCATTTTATTTTTTTTAAATTTTTTAGGTTTTTTAATTTTTTTATTTCATTAAACATTAGAACTAATTATTTTGATATCATGTCTTATTTTCGATATATTGATAATGGAGAAGGCCCTACCAAATTATTCATTGGAGGAGTTCATGGTGATGAAGGCAAGGATGTATTGCCTTTGATTAAGCTTTTATCCAATGAGGATTTTTCAAGTGGACAAATCTATATCTACAATTTCGATAAGACTCCTTATGTTTCCACAATTCACAGGGAATTTTACGAGTCTGAGCAAGGGAAGAAAATATTGGATTTGATTGATTATTATAAACCTGATTTTTATACAGAACTCCATTCCTACAATATTAAGCATTTTGAGAAATTAACAAGCTTGGACAGACTTGATAAGGATGGAATTCCACCATTGATTGATTGCAGTCAATATGTCTTATGCAGTTCCGTTTCCCCTTTGATAAGGAGAAAGCATTTCACAAAGGAAAATATTTGCCAGACATTGGAGTTTCCATCATTTAGAGGTGAAGATTTAAAACTTAGTGATGATGAACTATTTGAAAAATATGATTATGATTATGGTGCTTCCGTTCACGAATACATGTCATTTTTAAGGCTTATCACACTCAGCAAAAATAGGGATGACTTTGAAAAAAGAGTGTTGAAGGATTATAAAAAACAGGCTGATCTTGCCTTAAAGTATGTAAAAATAATTTATGGATTGGATTTTCCACGTTATTAAAATTAGAAAAATAAATAGATAAGATTGGGTTTTAGAACCAATCCTCTAAACTTTTTTGTGTTGAACTTAATTTTTTCAGTTTTTCAGTTACATTCAAGACTCTGCTTTCTGAAAATCCATGCTCTTCACACATGAATTCAACAAGCTGGTCTTTTTTTGCACTTTTAAACTTGATCTTATAGTCGGTATTCACTTCATGATTTAGGAAAATGTCTCTTAGTTCATCCGGTTCAACATTCACTTCTGTAATTCCCTTTTGAACTAAAATGTCTTCTAAACTGTTGTTTCTGATTAATTTTAATCCGGTTTTTGCACCGATTCCATGGATTCCTTCGTTGAAGTCGGTTCCTACCATTAATGCCACATCGATTAGCTGTTCTCTTGTCAAGTCTATATCTTCCAAGACCTTTTGAAGTTCAAGATATTCAAGGTTTGACAATCCTCCACTTAATGTGAGGTTTCTGATGATACGTGGAGCACCGAACAGCAAACAGTCATAATCCTGTGAAGCTACAGCCCATGCATCTCCTTGCTCTACCATATATGCTCCTTGAGCTTCACCTTCTCCTTTTGCTTGCACGTAAGGTATTCCCATATAATCAAGCAGTTTTTTAGAGGATTCAAGGATATAAGGAGACATTCTGGAAGTTCTTATAGCAAATTTTCTTGCTTCTTCAATGTTTCCTGCAGCTTTAGCCTCTTCCCATTTTTCCATAGCCTCTTCTTTAATTGCTTTTCTTTGTTCGAGGGTTTTTGCCTTATGCTCGGAGCTGTCTCCATCAAAAACATAGATAGGTTTGATTCCTTTATCAACTATTGATGCAGTTCTATAGAGGATTCCACTTAAATGGGAGGTTACATTGCCGTTTTGGTCCATCAAGGGACTTCCATCTCTTTGACGAATTCCTGATAAAAACTGGTAAATTGTGTTGTATGCGTCAATTGCTACAGTTCTTCCTTCCAAATCTTTTAGACTAATTTCCTCTGGGGAAACTATGTCCTTGAATTTTACTCCCATATCATCCACCTAATCTTTCTTAAATTCATTTGTTTCTATTTTAGCCATTGTAAATATATTTATTTTATGAAATAGAGCATTTGAAAACTATTTTTCATGTTCAGTTAACTATTTATGGCTTAAATCATATTTTTAATGCTCTATATTCCCCCATCCTTATATAAGCATAATTTATATTTCAGTAAAGTAATTTATTGGGAAGAATTCCTTAATCCACATCAGGATTTCGCCATTGTTTATTATGGTGTAATCACGTGTTAGGAAATCTTCTTCAGTATCATAAAGTTCTTTAAGCTTATCTGATGCTTTTTCTATCTGAATAATATTTATCTCTCTTCTGGATTCAACATTGTAGTTTTTCAATATCCTTCCAATAGGAGTGTCTGCTCTGATTAAGTCGTCCTTGATTTCCTGTGTCAATCTTTTTAGAGGTATGTAGGAAACAGCATAAATCAAAGGATTATCATCCTTATGCATTACGATTTCCCTATAATTTACTTCATCTCCAACATCAACATTAACCAAAGGTGCACTTTCTTCAGTTGCCTCTTCAAAATGTTGCTCTAAAGTTTTCAAATCGATTTTTCCATATAGGACATCAAGGATTGCTGTAATTGAACCATCAGTTGTCAATAGAATTTTTTGAGTGTTTGAAAACTGTTTATGGTATTTTTCCTCAACAGCATTAATCTTTTCAATTAAACGTACATTGATGTTATTGTCAGTAGTTTTTGACATATTCAGTCTCCGTGTTACTTGTTAATTTTATTATTTTTATAAAAAAATTATGGATTTAAATATGATTTATAAGTTATCTGGATTTTCAATGAATCCTGAAATTGCGGATGCTGCCACAACTCCTGCATTAGCTAAATATACAGATGAATTAGGATCTCCCATTCTTCCTTTGAAGTTTCTGTTTGTAGATGAAATGCTTGTTTCACCTTCAGACAATACTCCCATATGTCCACCTAAACATGGTCCGCAACCAGGGTTGGATACCATAGCTCCAGCATCTAAGAATGTCTTTATGTATCCTAAATCCATTGCCTTTTGATATATTTCCTTTGAGGCAGGGATGATGATTAATCTGACGTCATCATGGACTTGCTTTCCTTCAAGCACTGCTGCTGCTTGTGCAAGGTCGGATAACCTTCCATTGGTACATGAACCGATAAATCCTTGGTCAATGTGGGTTCCAGCAACTTGTGACAATGGCTTTACATTGTCCACATCATTAGGGCAAGCTATTTGTGCTTCCATATCATCTACATTAAAGAGGAATTCCTTTTCGTATATGGAATCCTTATCGGATTTAAGGATATTCAATTGGTCCTTTGTCTTGCCGGTTCTTTCGCAAACATATTCAATTGTGGACTGATTAGGTTCCATAATTCCGTTTTTAGCACCCATCTCTATAGCCATGTTTGTCATGGTCATTCTGCTTTCAACATCCAAATTGTCGATTGTCTCTCCACAGAATTCAGCAGTCTTATAGGTAGCTCCAGCTATTCCAATCTCTCCAATGATGTTTAGAATCAAGTCCTTTGAAGTGATTCCTGGATTCAAGTTTCCTTCAACTTCTATCTTGAATGATTCAGGAACCATGAACCATGTCTTTCCAGTTGCATAGACCATAGCTAAATCGGTAGCACCCATTCCAGTGGAAAATGCTCCGAATGCTCCATAGGTACATGTATGTGAGTCTGCACCAACAATGATTTTTCCAGGCTCAACATGCCCCTTTTCAGGAAGCACCTGATGACAGATTCCTTCTCCATGAATGTAATGATTCTTAATTCCTTGAGTTTTAATGAAGTTTCTAGCAACCTTTTGAAACTCTGCAGATCCTATTGTGTTTGCAGGCACATTATGGTCAAAGACAATGACTATCTTTTCATTGTCCCAAACCTTATCGCTTATTTTTTCAAAGGTTTTTATTGCAGGAGGTGAAGTTCCATCATGTGACATTGCCAAATCAACATCCACTTCGATAATTTCTCCAGGAATTACTTCACGACCTATTTTCTGAGATAATATTTTTTCTGAAATATTCAAATTTAATCTCCTAAAAATTTTATCAATATCAATTTAATCAATATCTTTAATTTAATTAATTTAATTTTATATCTATTTTTATAATTTAATCTATTAGATTTATAAATTTATTTATATTAATTTCAATATGAAAAATAGTATTGTATAAAACAGTCCTTTTAGAAAAAATAGGTTTTATAATAAAATTAGTCTTTTCAAATTTGTTTATTAAGTAAGTTAGTTTAAAAAAATAAAAAAAGAAAATGTTGATTATATTATAAATCAACATAATTTGAATCAATGCTTCTTACAATGTCTTTAAATACATCGTCGTCAATGTATTTTCCTTCTTCTCTGCTTTCCTTTACCTTTTTCACGATTTGGCAAAGTTGGTCATTGGTCACTTTGAATCCACATTCGTCAAGTTTTGCCTTGACGGCTCTGCAACCGGAATGTTTTCCTAAAACCAATTGTCTTCTTTGACCAACGAGTTCAGGTAAATATGGTTCGTATGTAAGAGGCTCTTCAATTACTGCATCCACATGGATTCCAGATTCATGTCTAAATACGTTCTTACCTACAATTGGCTTATTGTATGGAATCTCCAATCCGGTTTTCTTGGATACCAATTCAGATAACTCTTGTATGTATTTTGTCTTGAATCCTAAGTCCTTACCGTATAATAATTTTAAAGACATGACCAATTCTTCAAGGGAAGCGTTTCCTGCTCTTTCCCCAATACCGTTAACGGTTGTTGAAACAGCACTTCCTCCTGCAAGCAATCCATAAATTGAGTTTATTACAGCTAATCCAAAGTCATTATGACAGTGCATAGCTATTTGGACATCAGTCACTTTTCTAAGTTCCTTAATTAAAAAGGTAATTCCTTGTGGGGTGATTGCTCCAACGGTATCTGCAATATGCACTCTGTCAGCACCATAGCTTTCTGCTTTTGAGTAAACTCTTTTCAAGAAGTCCAAGTCAGTTCTTGTTGCATCCTCTGCTGAAAATGCTACAAACAATCCATGGTCTTTAGCGTATTCAATTGATTTCATGCAGATGTTCAATGCTTCTTGCCTTTTGATATGCATCTTATGTTCCAAATGAATGTCGGAAGTTCCCATGAATGTAATGATTCCATCCACATCACAGTCAAGAGCTCTGTCAATGTCTCCTTTTTTGGTTCTTGCCAAACAGATGATTTCAGCATCCAATCCTTCGTTAGCTATTGCCTTGACTGCAGCTGATTCCCTATCTGAGACGATTGGGAATCCCGCTTCAATTTGATGGATTCTTAATTGATCAAGCTTTCTGGCTATTTCCAATTTGTCATCCAGTGAGAAACATACTCCAGGAGTCTGTTCCCCATCTCTTAAAGTTGTATCATAAATAGTAATATCTTTTGGGAATTTGTATTCCTCTTCCTTGTTGAAAGGACTTGTATAATATTGCATTTTTTTATCAACTCTTTGTGTCTTTTGTATTTTAGTTAGTTTTATGTTTTTTTAAAATGTTAAATTTAATATTCTTAAATTTAATATTCTTAAATTTCTTTAGTTTAAATTTAATATAATAAGTTATGTATTTTTGTTTTATAAACTTTTTTATAATTTTCAGCAATTGAAATTCAATTGTCCAGCTCCTCTAGTAATTCAAGGTAGGAAGTTCTTTCAAAACCATCTGTGATTCCTAATTTTTCAAAGAGTTCAAATATGCTTTCCTGTGCCTTGGAATAGTCGGAATTGTCCTCTAAGCTTATTTCTATTTCCATATATGGGTCAAGGCCATGGACATTGTCCAAGCTGATTTCATAGTTTTCATATTTGTAGTATTCACGATCCTTCACAACAGTTCTGACTTCCTTGAAACCTAAATTCTCAAATATTTTAGATGCCTTGTCTGCATCTTCTATTCCCATTTCAACCTCTTCTCTGGTTTTGCTTTTTGCATCGATTTTAGGGCCTTTGTAGGTAATGAACAAGTTGTGATTTTCATCTGATTTTGTTTGTCTGATTCTCAATGCCTCATCGGTTTGTGCAAAGTCACGGACTGGACTATTGAAATACCTGTCCTCCTGATGTTCGGTTTTGACCTTTACGGCATTTATCTCATCAAGCATTTTTCTCATTTCATCAAAGCTTTTTATTTTTGCTTTCACTTCTACTTCAATCATAAGAATTATCTCACTATTTTCGGTATTATATAAACTGTTTTTTAAACATTTTTTAATTTTTAATTCAATTTTTATATTTGTTTCAAATACCCTTATAAATAATCCTATTCAGTTTTTATTAATACTTTATATACAAAAAAGTATTACCATTTATATGCTTTATAAGCATTAACTTTATATACTATATAAATGATATATTTTATTAGTAAAAATTTTAATAAAAAAATTATTAATTTTAACTGATTTTTATTGTCAATTTTCTTTATTTGTCAAAACTAAAATTATATTAATTTTTTAAAATATTTACTTACTTTTTTTAAATAATTTTGGAGGTAATAAATTGACCGATGTTGATATAAAAATAGAAAACATTGTAGCTTCTGCAAGCATTGGTAAAGACATTGTTCTTACCGAAGTGGCAAAAGCGTTAGAAGGTGTCGATTTTAACAGAGAACAGTTCCCAGGATTAGTATTTAAACTTCAAGATCCTAAAACTGCTGCTTTAATTTTTAGTTCCGGTAAACTTGTATGTACTGGTGCTAAATCAATCGATGATTCAAAATTAGCTATTAAAAAAACTGTCGATCTTATGAGAACTATTGATACTGAAATTCCTCATGAGTTTGATATTAAAATTCAAAACATTGTTGCTTCTGCAAATTTACAATCTACTTTAAATTTAGAAGCAGTTGCTTTGGAATTGGAAAACACTGAATACGAACCAGAACAATTCCCTGGTTTAGTATACCGTTTATCTGATCCTAAAGTTGTATTATTATTATTCGGTTCCGGAAAAGTTGTTTGTACTGGAGCTAAAACCAAAAAAGACGCTAGGTTAGGTGTAGAAAATGCAAAAGCTAGACTTAGCGAATTGGACTTAATATAATTGGTGATATTATTGATTAAACTTGTAGTATTTGACTTAGATAATGTTATTATTGATGGTGAGGGCATAGACGAGATTGGAAAATTAATTAATATTGAAGATCAAATTGCAGCAATCACTGAGCAGGCTATGCAAGGTGAAATTGACTTCGAAACATCCATTAAGAAAAGAGTAGGACTTCTCAAAGGAGTTGCTACTGACGATATTAGAACATTAGCTAATGAAATGCCTCTAATGAAAGGAGCTGAAGAAACTGTTTCCTCATTAAAGGAAAATGGTTTTGAAGTAGCTATTATTAGCGGTAGTTTTGATATAATCGCCGATACTATTAAGGGAAAACTTGATGTGGATAACATATTCACAAATTCATTAGTTGAAGAAGACGGGATCTTAACTGGTGAAGTCACTGGACCATTAGTATCTGGTTCAAAATTAGATGTTCTATCCAAGCTCATCGAAGAAAAAGGTTATACCTTAGATGAATGTGTTGCTGTTGGAGATGGAGCAAATGATATCTCTATGATTGAATCTGCTAAATACGGAATTGCTTTTAATGCAAAACCTGCTTTAAAGGAAAATGCAGACATTATTGTAGAAACCCGTGATTTAACTGACGTTTTAAATGTCATCATTAATTTAAACTCTGAAAACACTGAAGGAGATGCTGACGTGGATAAAGAAGTTGCTGTAGAAACTGAAGTAGTTGAAACTACTGACGTAGTTGTTGAAAACCAAGAAGAAGAACAAGTTGCAGATGCAACTGAAGAAGTAGTTGAAGAAATCGAAGAAACAGAAGAAGTTGTTGAAGAAGCTGAAGAAGAAGTAGCTGAAGAAGAAACTGCTGAGGAAGAAGCTGAAGAGGCTGAAGAAGAAGCAGTGGAAGAGGAAGCTGCTGAAGCTGAAGAAGAAGTAGCTGAAGAAAAACCTGTTAAAGAAGCAAAACCTAAAAAATCCAAAAAGAAAAACGCTCTTCCAGAACCTGATTTTGATTTAGCTGACACTATTGAAGGTGTAAGAGCTCAAAAAGATGAAAGAGAAGAACGTATTGCTAAAGTTGCTGATGAAAGAGAAGCATTTAACAGGGAAGCTAAAGAACAACGTAAAATACGTGATGAATTAAATTCTGAATTAAAAGAAAACTTAGCTAAAGCTATTGAGTTCAGAGATCAACGTAATGAAATCAACAAACAAGTTGAAGAAAACAAGAAAGCACGTAATAAAGTCAATGACGAAATTAAAAGTCTTGAATGGTCTTCTGGTAAAAAAGATAAAATCAGGATTGAAGCTGAAATCAAAAAGATTGATAAAATTATCGAAACCAGAGTTTTAGACATCAAAAAGGAAAATCAACTTGTTAAAAATGCAAATGATTTAAGAAAAGAACTTGCAGAAATCAAAGAAGACGATAAAGTCAAAGAAGAAGCTGCTGAACTCAAGAAAAAATCTGAAGAATTCCACGCTAAAGTAGTTGAACTTTCAGAACAAGCACAAGAAGCTCACGAACAAATGCTTTCTTACTTCAGAAAAACTGATGAAATCAGAACTGCTGCTGATGAAGCACACAAGTTATTCATCCAAGCTAGAAAGAATGCTTCTGCAAAACATGAAGAATTTAAAATGATTTTAAGTGAAATTCATGTAATCAATAAAAAGTTAGGAAGCAACAAAAACAGAAAACGCAGATCTGATAAATCTGGTGGTTCTTCTAACAATAAGAAAAATCGTGAAGAAAAAGAAAGAGCTGAAAGTATCTTTGACAAATTCAAAAACGGTAAGAAATTATCTACTGAAGAGCTTTTACTCTTGCAAAAATACGATATTAATTAATTAAATTATATTTAATTAATTTTTATTTTTTCTTTTAATTTCTTTTTAATTTCTTTTAATTTTCTTTTATTTAGTTTATTTTATATTTTTTTAATTTACTTTTTTTATTATTTTATTTTAATTCTTATTTTGTTTATTTTTCATTTGAGCTTATTTATTCTAGTTATTTCCAGCTGATTTTTTAATAGATTATAATAGAAATATAATAGAAATATAATAGTTAAGTAAATTTATATAATAGTTAAATCTAATTTTATTATAATTGTGATGGAATATCTTAAAAATAATATTGTGGGGATACAATGGCAGAAAATGAAAATAATGATAAAAAGGAAGAAAAAATAGAAGTTTGTTATACTTGTGGAAAGGAATTTGACATGAATAGCGATGAAGGCGCTCATTATCACTATGGAAAATATCCGATGTGTGGGTATTGCAGCAATTTCTATGGTTTTTATAAAGAGGATTTGATGGATAAAAAATAATTTTAAATCATTTCTTTTTTATTTTACAATTTAATTGATTATAATAACCATTTTTTAATTTTTCACATCTATTCTAATTTTACTTTTCATTTTAATACTATATTTGTCTTGAAATATGAATTGTTCAAAAACGAAAATATTAAATATAATGGTTATGTATAAAGTATTTATGATTTTGAATAATTTGTAAATTTGAATTTTTCAATTTATTTCATTAGATTTTATAAAAATTATTTTATAGAATTCTATTTTTCATAAGCTTTTTTGATATTTGAAAAAGCTTTAAACAATTTTATTATTAATTTATATTTAATTTTTATTTATTATGTGATAACATGCATGAAGTGATTATTTCAGAAAAACCGAAATCTGCTGAGAAGATAGCAAAGGCTCTCTCTTCAAAAGCCCAAAAGAAAAAATATGGTAGGAAGATAAGCTATTGGGAATTTGAGGAAGATGGAAAAAGGACCACTGTTTTGTCTGCAGTAGGTCACCTTTACTCTTTGACATCTGCTACTTCAAGAGACAGATTAGGTTTTGATTTAAAATGGGTTCCAGCATATGAGGTTGAAAAGAATAGCGGATATGTTAGGGATTATGTTTATGCTATTAAAAAACTCTCTAAAGATGCAGATAAATTTGTTCATGCTTGCGATTACGACGTAGAAGGAACATTGATTGGTTATAATGCATTGAAATACGCTTGTGGAAACAATGCTGAAGCGAAAGCATCCCGTATGAAATTTTCCACATTGACCAAGAAGGACATTGTAGAAGCTTATAACCATATGATTGATATTGACCTGCACCAAGTGGATAGCGGTATTGCAAGGCACATGCTAGACTATTACTTTGGTATGAACATATCTTCCGCTTTAATGAAAGCTGTCAGATCATCCTCTTCAAGTCGCATAAGCTTATCTGCAGGACGTGTGCAAACTCCTACTTTATCCATTTTAGTGGATAGGGAAAAGGAGATACAATCATTCATTCCAGAACCTTATTGGCAAATCAAGGCCAAGTCTGATTTTGACATTATAGCAAATCATGTTGAAGACAAGATCTTTGATGAGGAAAGGGCTAAAAGAATATTTGATGAATGTCAAGGTGCTGATGCAACTGTAACTAATGTAAATGTTAAGGAAATAATCAGAAAACCTCCTATTCCATTCAACTTAGGTGGCTTGCAATCTGAAGCACACACTGTATTCGGATTTTCACCTAAAAGGACTCAAGTTGCAGCTCAGAACCTATACGTTGGAGGATACACTTCCTATCCACGTACCTCATCCCAAAAGCTCCCCGAATCATTAGGATTTAAAGAGATTTTTGCAGGTCTTCTTAAGGATGACGAGTTTAGAAAACATATTGCTGACTTGCCTGCAAAATTAAAGCCAAATGAAGGTAAGAAAGAGGATGCAGCACACCCAGCTATTCACCCAACTGGCGTATTGCCATCTAACTTATCTCCAGATGAGGAAAAGATCTATCGTTTGATTGTTTATAGGTTCATAAGCGTCTTCAGTGAGGATTCCAAATTGGAAACCATGAAAGTTGACTTGAATGTTAACAATGAGGAATTTGTCTTTACAAGAAAAAGGGTTTCTCATGAAGGATGGCTAAAGCATTATCCATTCAAGAAACAGGAAGCTGATGAATTCCCTCCACTTAAAAAAGGAGATTTCCTAAAGATTCATGAAATCATTTCAGAGGAAAAGGAAACCAAACCTCCTGCAAGATACAACGAAGCTTCTCTCATCAAGGAATTGGAGAAAAGAGAACTTGGTACAAAGGCTACCCGTGCAGACATCATTGCAAAGCTCTATGATAGAAAGTATATTGATGGCAAAAAGATTGAAGTCAAGCCATTAGGTGTTCATATCATCGATACATTGAAGCAATACTGTAAGAACTTAACTAGCGAAGAATTGACCCGTGAATTCGAAAGGGAACTCGATTGCTTATCTGCTGATAAGATTACAAAAGAGGAAATTCTTGCAAATGGTGAAAAGGAAGTCAGATCAATCCTTAAGGATATTAATAACAACCAAAAGGAAATTGGTTCAAAGCTTTATGAATCCTATCAGGAATCCAATGTCGTCGGTGAATGTTCATGTGGTGGTAAACTGCTTAAAAAGTATTCCAGAAGGAATAAGCAAACATTTATCGGATGTTCAAATTTCCCTCAATGCAGAAACACTTACTCACTTCCTAAAGGTGCAAACATATTGAAATCCACTTGCCCAACCTGTGGTTTGCCGATGATTTCAATTAAGAGAAAAGGCCAAAAGGGAAGGGAACATGTTTGCCTTGATCCAAATTGCGGTAAGGAAGTAAGCAAAAGGCGTGCTCCTGAAGTTGTTGGTAAATGTCCTGAATGTGGAAGAGACTTATTGAAACGGTCCGGAAGATTTGGCGAATTTGTTGGATGCAGCGGCTTCCCACAATGCAGGTTTAGCTGCCAATTGAAGGATTTGGACAAAATATTACTAGAAAAATCTGAGGAATTAAGTAAATAATTTGATGATTATTTATAAGAATTAATGATTCTATTTTTTCTATTTTATTTTTTTTATTTTATTTTTTTCATTGACTTTTTCTCTTTATTATTTTCTTTATTATTTTCTTTATTATTTTCTTTATTATTTTAAACTTTTTTTTAATTTATTCTTATTTCTTTTTCATTTTTTAACCAATAATTTTATTCGAATATATTCAAATGTTCATAATATTCCTTTTTCCTTTATATAGTATATTAGAAAATTATATATGTATATAAAATGTATATTTAATTATTATTAAATTTAAATTGATTTTTATTAACATTGGTTTAATAACAATCTTTCAAATCTTAAGTTTAATAATTTTAATTCAAAATAATTATTGCAATATATTTTAAAATATATTTAATTATTTGTTTTACAAGTCGTATGATGTTGTTTTATGAAAATAAGATAATTTAAGCGCTTTTATCTTTCATGGGATGATTGAATATCGACTATAAATATATATTCGAATATAAATTTGTAAAATGTACGAGGATTTTATATGGAAAATCAGAAAGTAAAAACAATATTAAAATCTGTGGTTATCATAGCAATATTGTTTGTTTTGGTTTTTGGTCTTAGGGCTCAAGCTGCTGATATTGGCGGAGTTCCAAATGAAATTAAAGCAAATTATATGGATGCTGATGGTCTTCCTTATTTCAGTGAAATGGACTCATACTTTAACTTAAGGATGACTCAAGATTATATGGATCATGGATATTTTGGTGATACTTTAGTAAATGGTTCCGGTTGGGATATGCATTCATACTATCCATCAGGAAGGGACGTAGGGTCCTATCAGCCGATGATTGCGTATGTCACATCATTCTTATATGGAATAGTAAACATGTTCCAGGACATGTCCCTTAAGGAAGTGGCATTTTGGACTGGTGCATTCATCTCTTCATTTGCTGTAATTCCTGTTTACATATTCACAAGAAGAATAACTAATGATTATGGTGCAATAGCAGCTACATTGATTGTAACTTTAGGTCCTAACTATATTACACACACATTTGCAGGATTTTTCGATACAGATATGTTTAACGTAACCTTGCCTTTATTCTTTATACTCTTCTTTGTCGAAGCGGTTAAAAGCGATAAATTGGTTCATAGGATAATATTCGCAATCTTATCTGTTATCACTATTGGTATTTATTCCCTTTCATGGACTGGGTATATGTTTTATCCTGCAGTAATGATAATTGTGATGATTGTGTTCTTTATACTATGTTTCTATCTGGACATCGAAGTATTGGAGCCATTTAAAAATTATAGTAATAAGTTAAACTGGTTGATTAATCAAAAAGAATTGTTCCCAGTAGCTTTAATGATTGTTTTAGGTGCTATCAGCTTATTGTTCACTGTTGGAATAGGTGGAATACTAGATGCTATTTCCGGTCTTACTGGAGGGTTCTCACTTTTATCCACAGCAAATGATGTATGGCCTAACGTATTTATTTCCGTTGCAGAGATGCAAAGGCCTAACCTTTTAGCTGGTGGACTTCCAGGAGCATTTTTAGCAAACACAAGCGGTATCATAAACGGTATTGGTGGAATAGTCGCATTCTTTGGTGTTTTATTGGTATTATTCACCTTTGTTCAAAGATTGCTCAGACTAAGGTCTGTAAAGGTTAAAGGAGATTCATCAAAACCGCATAAATCTAAACGTAAAGCTACTTCTGTAAGAAAGGAACAAGACAGATTCAGAATTTCCCTTAAAGACATTGGATCTTTCGGTTCAACTGATGAAATCAATAAGAGCAAACGTTTAAACGTGCTTTACTTAAGCTTATTCCTTGTATGGATTCTTGCATCTGCAGCAGCAGTAACTCAAGGTACAAGGTTTATTCAGGTATTGGTTGTTCCAATGGGTATTTGTGCAGGTATTTTTGTAGGATATGCAGTTGACTATGTCAAAGCAAATGTTGATGATGACAGAACTTTATTCTTGATAGCTATTGTATGTTCATTCTTGATTGCCTTCCCAATTACTCAAATCGGTTATGCTGTTGACAATGCTTTAATGATAGGTTCAATCGTATTTGTTGCTCTTGTAGTTATTTCTGGAGTATTCATCTACCTTAGAAAATCTATTAGGGACTCAGATGTGTCCATTAAAAAGGCATTGGTTGTTGTATTGATTACTTTAGCTTTAGTGTCTCCAACTGTTTGTGGTGCTTACCAGACTACTGCTCTCACAGTTCCTGGTTCAAGTGACCCAATATGGAATGCTATGGACTATGTTAAGGAAAACACCACTAATGATACAGTAATCATTTCCTGGTGGGACTTCGGTTACCTATTCCAAATTGCATCTGACCATCCAACTTCTTTCGATGGGGGTTCTCAGTCAGGGGACCGTGCATACTGGGTAGGTAAAGCATTGACTACTTCAGATTTCGCCCAATCTAAAGGAATCTTGCAGATGTTGGGAACTACTGGTAGCAATGCTTCTGAGTTATTATGCAATTACACAGGAAGCAATGTAACTGCAGTTGATGCATTGGACAAAACCTTAGGCATGAGTAGGGAAAATGCTAAATCAACTTTAGTCAAGGACTATAATTTAACTGAAAGCCAAGCAAACGCTGTTGTAAAACAGTCACACCCATCCAATCCGAATAATGTTGCATTTGTTTTAAGTTCAGACATGATTCAAAAAGCTGGATGGTGGTCCTACTTCGGTTCATGGAACTTTGATACATTAGACAGTACAAACTATCAATATTATGTAGCTCCAAATTATGTTACAATCAAGCCTAACTCTCAAGGCAGCATTACAGTTTTAAATGAAAGCAATGTCTTATACAATGCTGAAGTAAAGAGAGGATCTAATGGTACTAATCAAACCACTGCTCAAATGACTGCTGTTTGGGCTAACAATGGCAGTAAAGTCAACTTAAACGGTACTGATTATAACCCTCTCAAAGCAAGTAATCTTGTTGCTATTGAAGATGGCTACTTAACTGTAAACAAGACCTTGGATAAAAACGGAAATTTCACATTATACCTTTTAAGTTCCGGAAATGAGTACACTGCAATATTAATGGATAATGAACTTAAAGACTCTGTCTTTACCAGATTATTCCTATTAGGTGGTGTAGGTCAAGATACCTTTACAATAAGTAACATGCAAGATGGAGTTGCTACTTGGACCATTAATAATGGGGCTTCAAGTTCTGATAACGCAGATTCTAATGCATAGAGACATAATTTTTAGTTATGTTTAAAATTTAAAATGGAGTTAAGATTATAATTAAAACTGTCCATTGGTTTTTCTTATAATTCTTTAACTTTTTTCTTTTTTTTTTAATTCATTGCTATCTTTTCGCAATTTAGTTTCTTATTTTTACCGCATATTTTATATGTTAAAAATACAAAATTTATATTATAATAAAATATTTCCATCTTTCAATTTTCTAATAATGTATCCTAAAATTGATTATTAGATGATTATTAGATGATTATTAAATTATTTCAAAATTAATTCTTATTTCGTAATAAATTATTATTGGGGAGTTTATGTCTATAGAAGAAAAAATAAAAGCTATTGAAGAGGAAATTCAAAAGACACCTTATAATAAAGCTACTTCTCACCATATAGGTAAATTAAAGGCTAAAATTTCCAAGCTTAAGGAAGAACAGATTAAAAGAAGTAGTGGTGGATCCAAAGGTGAAGGGTTCCACATTAAAAAGAGTGGTGATGCTACAGCGGTTTTAGTGGGTTTCCCATCTGTAGGTAAATCTACACTGCTTAATGAATTAACCAATGCTGAGAGTAAGGTTGGAGCTTATCAATTCACTACTTTAGAGATTATTCCTGGAGTTATGGAATACAATAATGCTCAAATTCAAATTTTTGACATTCCTGGAATCATTACTGGTGCTGCTGGAGGTAAAGGTAGAGGTAAAGAGATTCTGTCCGTTGCAAGAACTGCTGACTTGATTATAGTTGTATTGGATACACTTAATCCGCAGCATTTGAATGTTATCTTAAAGGAGCTTGATAATGTAGGTGTAAGGCCAAATCAAACCAAGCCAGATGTTAGAATCAAAAAGACACGTAAAGGTGGAGTTAATGTTTCCACAACAGTTCCTTTAACCTATTTGGATGAGAAAACCATCAGATCAATCATCAATGAATATGGAATTCACAATGCAGATGTATTATTTAGGGATGATGTAACAATTGACCAGTTCATTGATGTTATTGAAGACAATAAGTCCTATGTCCCTATGATGATTCTTTTGAATAAGGTGGATTTGGTTGACCTTGATTATCTAAAGGAACTTCAAAAGGAAATTCCTGAATTCATACCTATTTCTGCAGATAAGAAACTCAATATTGATGCGCTTAAAGAGGAAATATTCGATCGTGTAGACTTAATTAGAGTCTATTTAAAACCACAAGGTAGAAAAGCGGATATGGAAGATCCATTGGTTATCAGAAGAGGATCTACAGTTATTGATGCATGTGAAAAATTGCACAGAGAGTTTGTTAAAAACTTTAGGCATGCTAAGATTTGGGGAACTTCAGTTAAATTCCCAGGTCAAAAGGTAGGTCCAGACCATGTCCTTGAGGATGAGGATGTCTTACGTATAATTCTTAAAAAATAATATTGCAGTGTTTAGCATGTCTATTTTAGATGATTTATCCAAAGATACAGTTATTTTCATTTCAGGCACTCCTTGTACTGGCAAAACAACTGTTGCAAGTGATTTGAATGATTACCTATCTAGCAATGGATTTCATTCAAGACTCATTAAGGTAAATGATTTTGCAATTGACAATGACTTGGTTTTAGGTGAAGATCCTGATAAGCTTTATAAAGTCATTGACATTGATGGATTGAATGAATGCTTGAATGAAGAAATCGATCAAAGAAGCAATTGCATTCTCATAGTGGAAGGTCATTTATCTCATCTTTGTGAAGGTGCAGATAAAATGATTGTTCTTCGTTTAAATCCATCCATTCTTAAAAATAGGCTTGAAGAAAGGGATTATGCAGAGTCTAAAATTCAAGAAAACCTTGAAGCAGAATCATTGGCGGTCTGCTCAGCAGAAGCTTATGAGATTTATGGTGATAAAACCAATGAAATAGATGCAAGCGACAAGTCTGTTGAAGAGATTCGAGATTTGATAATAGCTATTGCATCTGATAAAGTGGATTGCCCTGTTGGTTCAATTGATTTTATGGAATGGCTTTTGGAATAATTTTTTCATTGTTATTCCCATATCATTTTCATATGTCTAGAATCTAAAATTTTAAAAATCATTATCATTAATTTATTTATACTATTTTTGTCTTATTTTTATAATATTATATATAATATAGAAAACCTTTTTATATAATAAAAAACATACCTTATCTTAATATTCCTCTTGTACTATTATATTATAGGAATATTTATTTAATTACTTTATTTTTACATTGCTTAAAATGTGATTTCTCATCAAAATCTACTTTTATTTAGGCAATAAGTTATTTTAAAGAGATTATACTATGTATGAGAGGAGTATCTATGGCTAGAGGAAAAAAACCTGATTGGATGATTGAGATAGCTCAAGAAAGGATGGATATTCTTTTTAATCGTGCAGAAAAGGAATATAAAGAACATCCTGAAAGATCTCATCGTTATGTTGAGCTTGCTCGAAAGATTTCCAAAAAGTATAATGCAAAAATTCCTCAAGTCTGGGGACGAAGATTCTGTAAAAATTGTTACAAGTTTTTGGTTCCCGGTCACAACTGCGCTGTCCGGCTAATTAATAATGAAATTAATATTTATTGTGGCGAGTGTGGCCATATTATGAAAATTCCTTACATCAGGGAAAAAAAGTTAAAAAGGAGAGCTAAAATTGACTCTTACACTTTCAAAAAAAGAGATTATGAATGAAGCTCGTTCCGCTATGACAATAAATATTGGAAAAGCTGGTGTTAATGACAATGTTATTGAAGAGATTAAACGTCAGTTAAAATCCAATCCTATTATTAAATTACGATTTGCTAAAAATGTAGCAAGAAATAAAGATGATTTAATAAGCAACATTGTTGAAGGCACTAAATCCCAACTTATTGACGTTAGAGGAAATGTTGCTGTTATTTATAAAAAGCAATCTAATTAGATTATTCGCTTAGAGTTACAGACACCAGTCTTAGGTGAGTAAGAAAATTGGATTAGACACATATTAATTGGAGAAAATTATATGACAACTGTATTTGATGTTCCTGCAGAGTTATTAATTAATACTGTTGCAGATGAATTTAGAGATAATAATGATAAAATTGTTGCCCCTGAATGGACAAAACTTGTTAAAACTGGTGTTCACAAAGAAAGAAAACCAGAAAACATCGACTGGTGGTATGTAAGATGCGCTTCTATCTTAAGAAGAGTTTATATTGATGGACCAGTTGGAGTAAGAAGTTTAAGAACCTTCTATGGTGGTAAAAAAGACAGAGGAGTTAACCCTGAAAAATTCAGAAAAGGTAGTGGCTCTATTGTAAGAGTAGCTTTACATCAATTAGAAGATGCAGGTTACGTAGAAAAAGTCGATGCTGGAAGAATTATTACTCCAGAAGGTAGATCTTTCTTAGATAATACTTCTGCTGAATTAATTAAAGATATTCCAGAACTTTCAAAATATTAGGTAGAATTAATTAGAATTAATCATGGAATATTTTTGATGATTATTTAATGGTTGATTCAATGAAAAATATTTAAATTAATGGGGTTTTTATTATGAGTGAACTTGATGAAATACGCAAAAGACGTATGGCTGAATTACAACAACAACAAGCAGCTATGAATGCTGATCCACAACAAATGGCACAGCAACAATTGCTAGAGCAGCAAGCTGCTCAACAACAAGCAGAAATGCAAGCTCAGTTAAAGCAAGCTATGAAACAGATTTTGACTCCAGAAGCTCGTGGTAGATTAGATAATCTCAGATTAACTAAACCAGAACTCGTTCAAAATATTGAAATCCAATTGCTTCAATCAGCTCAAGCAGGTTCTCTTAGAGGAAAAGTAACTGATGAACAACTTAAAGTTTTACTTAAAAATCTCATGGGTCAAAAAAGAGAAATCCACATTACAAGAAGGTAATTGGATAGTGATTTGGTAAAATGAAAGCTTGTGTTCTTTATAGTGGTGGCAAAGACAGTTCATTGATGGGAATTATCCTTGACCAATTAGGTTTTGATGTTGAACTCGTTACTGCTAACTTCGGCGTTTATGATTCATTTCATCCAGCTAGAAAATCTGCAGAGTCCATTGGCTTAAAGCATAAAGTTTTAGATTTGGACATTTCCATTTTGGAAAAAGCTGTTGATATGATTATGGAAGATGGTTTTCCTAATGATGGGATAAAGTATCTTCACGAAGCTGTTGTCGAGGAAGTTGCAAATCATTACGAACTTGTTGCTGATGGCACAAGAAGGGATGACAAGACTCCTAAGCTCAACAGAAATCAAATCAGAAGCTTGGAAGACAGAAAAGATATTCAATATATGAATCTTGATAGTTTTGGCTATAAGACCATCAAATATCTTGTAGACAATCTTTTTGAATTGAAGCATGAAAAGAGCAATAAGGATACAAGTTCAGATTATGAGGTTGAAATCCGCTTATTGATTGATGAAAAAGGAGGAAATTCCTCAGATATTTTCCCAGAACATTATCAAACTAATGTTAGTGGGCTAAAGAAACAGATCAATAGGATTTAGTTGTTATCATTGAAATTAAGATTAATTAAATTATTTTTCAAAATATCAAATTTATTATATTCGCGGTGAAAAAATGAGTAGAAATAAACCATTAGCTAAAAAATTAAGAATGGCTAAAGCTAATAAACAAAACAGAAGAATCCCTATTTGGGCTTATTCTAAAACTCAACGTAAATTGAGATACAGACCTAAACCTAGACATTGGAGAAGAAATGATCTTAAAATATAGGGGTGTTTAATATGGCAGAAGAATTAGAAAGAACTTATGTTATTCCACTTAGAAAAGTTAAAAATGTAAAAAGAACTATCAGAGCTCCTAGAGCTATCAGAGAAGTTCAAAACTTTTTAATGAAACATATGAAAGCGGAAGAAGTTAAACTTGATGCTTCTATTAATGAATTTATTTGGGAAAGAGGAATTCAAAAAATTCCATCTAAAGTAAAAGTAAACGCTGTAAAAGATGAAGAAGGTGTTGTTAAAGCAACTTTAGCAGAAAACTAATTTTGCTATGACTATATTTAATCATCTTTTCAATTATTAAAAATTAAAATTTATATAAGGAATAAAATATGCTTAAAAGAATAAATTTAACTGGAAATCCTAATTTAGGAGTTTACATATCCGTTAATGATGAAGTAGCTATTGTTCCTTTTAATCTTCCTACTGAAATGGAACCTGTGATGAAAGAGGCACTTGAAGTCGATTTGATTAGAACTTCCATTGCAGGATGCAACTTGAATGGAGTTCTCGCTACTGGAAACTCTAATGGTTTTGTTGTTTCTCCACACACAACTGATAGGGAAATGGAACTTTTAGAGGATGCAGGGCTTAATGTTGCAAGACTTCCTGGTAAATATACTGCAGTGGGAAATATCCTTGCAGTAAACGATTATGGTGCTATGGCAGGTCCAAACATTAAGGAAGAAACTATAAAAGTCATTGAGGATACTTTAAAGGTTCCTGTAGAGATATATCAATTTGCTGATTCCAAAATTGTCGGTTCAGCAAGTATAGTCACTAATAAAGGTGCGCTTTTACATAGAGATACCTTATCTGACGAACTTGGACATGTTGAAGAGTTCTTTAAGGTTGAAGGAGATATAGGGACAGTATGCAAAGGTATGCCTCTTGTAGGTGCATGTGGTATCGCTAACTCTAATGGAGTTATGGTTGGAGAACATACCACTGGTCCTGAAATGGCTAGAATCGAAGAAGCTTTAGGCTTTTTGGATTTCGGTGATTTTTAATTTCATCATAGTTTAAGGATATGTTGTGTTAATTGATTATTTTCATTAAATATTCGATTATATGTCAGATGATTAATTATAGTATTATTAGGAAGGGATTCTTATGTTAACAAAAATTTATAGAATTAAAGGTAGTTTTGTAATGGGCAGTGAAACCCAAGTTTTCACTAAAGAATTCAAAGCTATCAACGAAGAAGACATTTATGAAAAACTTTATTCCATTTTTGGAAGTAAACATAGAATAAAAAGAAGTCAAATTAAAGTTGACTCTATTGAAGAAATTTCTGAGGATGAAGTAGAAGATCCTGTAGTTAAAGCAATTCTCTAGAGGATCAATCATAATCTTAAGGTGTTAAAATGGAAGACCAGCAAAAATTACAACAAATTTTAGCTCAACTTGAAGTTTACAAATCCCAATCTGAATTATATCAAACTCAAATTGATGCAGTTCAAACTTCTCTTGCTGAAATTAAAATTTTAGAATCTACATTAGATGATATAAGTGGTAAAGACACCGTTGAGACTTTAGTACCTCTCGGTGCTGGCTCCTTCATTAATGCAGAGATTAAAAATGAAAATAAAGTTATTATGAGCCTCGGTTCTGGTGTTGCAGTATCCAAAACTTTTGAAGAAGCTAAAGAAACTGCTGCTCAGCAAAAACAAGAGCTTGAAAATACTTTAGACAAGTTATTTGCAGATTTACAACAAATCACCAATATTGTAGCTCAGCTTTCTCCTCAAGCTGAACAATTGATGCAAAAACTTCAAGCTCAAGGAATGATGTAAGTAATAATTTATTTTTATTGAGTTAACTAATAGATTTTTATCTATTATTCTTCTTTTTTTTAACTATTTTTTATTTTTATTAAATTTTCTTGTTTTATTTTATTTTTTCATATGTTTTGTAGCTGTTTTTTAAATTTTAATAACAAAATTCATATTTTATTAAAATAAGTAAGTTTATAAATAAGTAAGTTTATTAATTTTTAATTATAAAAATAATTATTGATAAAAATATTTAAGAAATATTTTAAAAATATCTAAAAAATTTAAATTATAATACTTATTATTAGGCAGGGATAAACTTGTTTGATTCATTAAAGAAAAAATTTGCTGATGCAAGTGGTAAATTAAGAAATAAAGTCGAAGATGAGGCTAAAGAAGAGAATAATGTAGAATTAATCGAAGAGCCTAGTGAAGAAACTTTTGATGAAATTGAAGAATCTGAAGAGATTGAAGAATTTTCAGATGACGAAGATATTTCAGAAGAAGAATTGGATGAAATGCTAGATGCTGCTTTAGAGGAAGAGTCTGAAGAAGAATTGGAAGATTCTAAAGAAGATTCAGATGCTGATAAAAAGGAAAAATCAGGATTCTTAGGTTTCTTGAAAAGAGATAAAAAAGAAGAGGCTGAAGAAGATTCAGATGCAGGTCTTGAAGAAGAGGAAGAAGAGGAACCTGAAATCGAAGAAGCAGCAGAAGAGTCTGAAGAAGATTCTCAGCTTGAATCAGTTGAAGGTTCTGAAGAAGAGATTCCAGAAGATGAAGTTGAAGAAGAGAAAGAAGAGGAATCTAAAAAATCCAGACATTCATTATTCAGACGTAAGAAGAAAGAAGAATCTGATGAGTCTGATGATGAGGGCAAAAAGGAAAAATCCGGTGGATTCTTATCATTCATTAAGGAAAAGTCAATATCTGAAGATGATGTTGAAGATATCCTATTTGAACTTGAATTAGGTCTTTTGGAAGCGGATGTGGCAATGGATGTTTCAAGTGTTGTTGTCGAATCAGTTAAAAATGACTTGGTTGGTCAGAAAATTAAAAGAAGTAGTGATATTGAAGATTACACTTACAAGGCTCTTAAAAATGCTGTGGCTAAAATCATTGACATTGAAGGAAAATCAATGACTGAACTCCTTGAAGAGAAAGTTGCTCAAGGCGAACCTCTTGTTGTTATGCTTGTAGGTATCAATGGTACTGGAAAAACCACCACTATTGGTAAGCTTTCCAATTATTACATTAAAAAAGGTTACACTCCAGTTATTGCTGCATCAGATACATTTAGGGCAGGAGCTATTGAACAGGTTCAATACCATGCAGACAAATTAGGCGTTAAATTGATCAAGCATGAAAAGGGATCTGACCCTGCAGCTGTAGCATTTGATGCAGTTCAGCATGCTAGAGCTAAAGGAAAGGAGCTTGTGTTGATTGACACTGCTGGAAGAATGCAAACAAACACTAACCTTATGGATGAGATGAAAAAGATTCGTAGAGTCTCTAAACCTGATTTGGTTGTATTTGTAGGTGATGCATTAACCGGTAACGATGCAACAGAACAGGCAAGAAAATTCAATGAAGCTATTGATATAGATGGTGTCATACTTACCAAGGCAGATGCTGATTCAAAAGGTGGTGCTGCACTTTCAATTGGTTACATCATTAAAAAGCCAATCTTATTCTTAGGTATGGGACAATCTTATGATGACATTAAGGAATATGATGCTGACTGGATGTTAGAGCAAATATTCTCTTAAATCCATAATTTTATCCATCATTTCCTATTTTTTCATTTTTATTTTTATTTTTTTATTCCAATCTTATTTTACTCTTATTTTACTAAATTTAATCAATTTTAAAGCCAAATTTACTTAATTTTAAAGTTAAATTTATATATTAATTTTATAAATATATTATATATTAACTAAGTAAAATTTTGTTTAATATTTACATAATATATTAAATGCTTTATTTTTACTTATTATATTGAACGGTTTTTAATTTTTATTTATAATCTAAAATATCCTATTTTGGATTTTTAAAATAAAACTTGTTTATCGTTTAATTCGTATTTTTTTAATTTTTTATAAAAATGGTGTGATTATGGAAATGAATAGAAATTTAAAAATTGGATTGATTGTAGCTATTTCTGTAATAGCTCTTTTCGTTTTATCCTTGCTAATTACCAATGCACCAGCTGGAGACGATAATGCAGTTCGTTTCGGTATTTTAACTCTCTTACCGCCTCTTGTGGCTATTGCTTTAGCATTCATAACCAAAGAGACTATTTTATCTTTGTTTATTGGGGTTTTCGTTGGAGAATTCATGGTTTCCGTCAACGACTTAAACATTATCAGTTCTGCTATCAATGCATTTTTAGCAATGGGTAGTCAAATTATTTCTTGTATGGCTGATCCATGGAATGCAGGTATTATCCTTCAATGTTTACTTATTGGTGGTATCATCCAATTAGTAACCAAGATGGGTGGTGCAAAAGCTTTAGCAGATGAATTTGCTAAACGTGCTGACACTCCTAGAAAAGCTCAATTATTCACTGAACTTTTAGGTTTATGTGTATTCTTTGACGATTACGCAAACTCCTTAATTGTAGGTCCTATCATGAGACCTGTTATGGACAAACTTCACGTATCCAGAGAAAAATTAGCATTTGTAGTAGACGCAACTGCAGCTCCTGTTGCAGGTATTGCTATTATTTCTACTTGGATTGGTTTAGAACTCAGTTTAATTACTCAAGGGTTCCAATCCATTGGAATGAATGTAAGTGGATTCGGTATATTTTTACAAACTATTCCATTTAGATTCTATAACATTTTAATCTTAGTCTTCATTGTTATCTCTGCACTCACTTACTATGAATTCGGACCAATGAAAGAAGCAGAGAAAAGAGCACGTGCTAGAAAAGAAGATGAACCAGTCGAATCTCTTGAAGCAACCAGTTTTGATGATGTTAAACCGGTTGATGGTATTAAATTATCTGTTTGGAATGCAATTATTCCTATTGGTGTATTGATTGTCGGTGCACTTATTGCATTCTACTGGAGCGGATATACCACTATCTTAGGTGGAGAAGATCAAGCTTTAATTACCTTAATGAAAACCTCCCCATTATCATTCAGCGGTATATTTGAAGCATTAGCAGCCTCTGATGCATCTGTTGCTTTGTTCCAAGCAGCATTGCTTGCTTCCATTGTAGCTATCCTCATGGCTGTGCTCCAAAAGATCATGACCATCGAAGAAGCTATCAGTGAATGGGTAGGCGGTATGAAAACTATCGTTATCACTGGTGTAATCTTACTCCTTGCTTGGTCCTTAGGTGGAGTTATTGGTGAATTAGGTACTGCTGATTATTTAGTAGGTGTATTGGCAGGTGCAATACCTATATTTATCTTACCAACATTAATCTTCGTTTTAGGTGCTTTGATTTCCTTTGCAACAGGTACTTCCTATGGTACAATGAGTATTTTAATGCCATTAACCATTCCTCTTGCTTGGGCAGTTAACCCTGAAATGGGCTTTGTAATCGTATGTACTAGTGGTGTATTGACTGGTGCTATCTTTGGTGACCACTGTTCACCAATTTCAGATACCACAATTTTATCCTCTATGGGTACAAGCTGTAACCACATTGACCACGTAAGTACTCAGATATACTATGCAATATTCGTTGCAGCTATTGCTATCATATTCGGTTACATCCCTGCAGGATTCGGTATCCAATGGTACATTTCAATCCCTGTAGCTATTGTAGTGATGTACATCGGATTAAGAGTGCTTGGTGAAAAAGTACCATTCGGAGAAGTTGAAGAAGCTTAAGAAGTTTAAGAAACTACTTAAATAGTTTTATCTATTTAAGTTTCCTTTCTCTTCTTTTTATTTTTTAATTAAATTTAAAAAATTTAATTTAATTTAATTTTTATTAAATATTCTAACTTTAATATTTAATTTAATATTTAATTTAATTTTTATTAAATATTCTAACTTTAATATTTAATTTAATATTTAATTTAATTTTTAATTTAATATTTTAATTTTAATATAAACTTTTTTAAATTTTTTATTAGTTAAATTAATTAATAAAATGTTTTTTAAGGTTTTATTAACTAATTTAATTATTAATGTTTTTAAGAATTGATTATTCCTATTTAAATTTATTGTATTTATTTAATTGATATTTTTTATTGTAGTGATTTTATGGCGTCTGAAAAGTCTGTGTGGGATAGTAACATTGCTTTTGTTTTGGCAATGATTGGTTCCGCTGTAGGTTTAGGTAATATTTGGCGTTTCCCAAATGTTCTTTATTCCAACGGTGGAGGATCATTCATGATTCCTTATATAGTATCTCTATTTATTTTAGGAATCTCCTTTGTTTTGGTGGAATATGCGGTAGGATTTAAATTCAAAACATCCTTATCCAAGATATTTTTCACCATCAAGTCTAGATTGGAACCTATTGCTTGGTTTATCATATTGGTTGTATTCTTAATCACAACATACTATGTTTGTGTAGTTGCTTGGGACTTGATATATGTTGCTTTGAGTTTAACCAAGGCATGGGGTGCAAACCCTGATTTATTCTTTACAGTTAGTGTTTTGCATGCATCTGATTCCCTTTCAGGTATTGCTACCATTGTTCCATGGGTTTTCATATCTGTTTTCTTTGTTTGGTTAAGTTCATGGGCTATTGTCCAAAAAGACTTGAATGAGGGTATTGGTAAAGTAAGTAAAATACTATTGCCTGTCTTAGTTGTAATTGTAATTGTAATTGTTGCATTTTCCTTGACTTTACCTGGTGCTTCAATAGGTTATACTCAGATATTCACTCCAGATTGGTCTGCCTTAACCAATCTGAATGTGTGGTTGGCTGCATTCGGTCAAATCGTATTTTCACTTAGTTTAGGTATGTCAATTGCACTTACATATGCAAGCTACCTTCCAGAGGATTCCAAATTAACTGACAATGCTTTGATTGTAGCATTTTCCAACTCTGGATTTGAAGTGTTCAATGCAATTGGAATCTTCTCAATCTTAGGATTCATGACTTTAACCAGTGGAATTCCATTCAATGAATTGGTTACTGAAGGAACAGGTTTAGCATTTGTTGTTTTCCCAAAGGTATTTAATGTAATGGGTCCTTGGGCATCTGTTATTGGACCATTGTTCTTCTTATGTAACTTATTTGCAGGTCTAACTTCTTTAATTGCTCTCCTTGAAGTGGCGTCATTTGCAATTTCTGAAAAATTCGGCTTTTCAAGAAGAAAATCCGCAACTTTAGTATGTGTTGTTGGATTCTGCATATCCTGTTTATTCTCAACTGCTGCAGGAAGTTACCTCTTGGGAATCTTTGATGCATTCCTAAACAACTTTGCATTGCTATTCGGAGTATTCCTTGAATGTATAATATTTGGTTGGATATACAATTTCGATGAGCTTGTTGAAGTCTTAAATAGTCATTCATCCATTAAAATGGATCCATTTTGGAAGATTATCATCAAGTATATCTTGCCTGTTTGTATCTTTGTCTTATGGGCTCAAGGAGTTTACAGCACTATTTTAACTGGAGATACTACAAGCCATATGGTTATGCTTGCATTATCAATAGTTCTTCTAGTTGTTCCAATAGTATTCACTCTATTGCCTGCAAAGAATGAGGATTATTACAAGCCAATTCAAGATGATTAAACTTCATAATCATCTTTTTATTTTTTATTTTTTATTTTTCTATATATTCAGAGTTTATTTTTCTATTTTTATCTTTTAGGCATTTTTACTATTTTAAGTAGTTTTTCATATTTTCCCTATTTTTCCTATTTTCCATAATTTTTTTTTTTAAAATAAGCAAATTTTTTAAATAATTAAAACTTTAATATAATTATATAATAATAAAATTCTAAAATTAAATTATTATGAGATGTAATTTAAGAGATATTTAAGTGATATATGAATATTTTAAGAACATTTATTTAATTTAAATTGATTATTCTTATTGATGTGATGTAAGATGGGTGATGAAATTATAGGAAATAGGTGGGATAGTTCAACAGGCTTTCTAATAGCTATGATAGGAGCCATTATTGGGCTGTCTGGAATTTGGAAATTTTCTTATCTTATGTATGAAAATGGTGGAGGAACATTCCTCATACCATATATTTTAGCTATTGTAATCATGGCCATTCCTATTTTAGTATTGGAATTTGGAGTGGGTTTCAAGTTCAAGTCAAGTCTGCCTAAGGTATTTTATAATATCAAGTCAGAGTTTGAAATCATAGCATGGTTTATTGTCTTCTTGATTTTTATAGTCCTGATTTATTATACCTGCATAATGTCTTGGGACCTTATCTATATTGTACTTAGTTTATTTAAAGGATGGGGCAGTAATCCTAGTGTTTTCTTTACAACAACATTGCTTCACAGCACCTCCAATCCATATGGGCTAACTTATCTTGTAGTTCCTATTGGAGTAGGCTTGATAATAATATGGGGTTTGATTTATTTATTCTCCCGTAAGGAAATCAACAAGGGAATCTTGACAATCAGTAAAATATCCCTGATATTGTCCTTTGTATTGTTGATTGGCATGTTGCTTTTTGCTCTTCAATTGCCGGGCTCCCGTACTGGAATAATGGCATTGTTCAATCCAAATTGGTCTGTGCTATTGGATTTGAATGTATGGATAGCTGCATTTGGCCAATTGATATTCTCATATGGTTTAGGCTATGCAATTGCAAGCACATATTCCTCTTATTTGGGGGATAATGCAAAACTGATTGACAATGCATGGATTATTGTTTTGGTAAGCCTTGTCTTTGAAGTGTTGGTTTCAGTTCTCCTATTCGCAATCATGGGATATATGGCATTAGGAAGGAATATCCCAATCACCAGTTTAGTAAGTGATGGATTTTCATTGATATTTGTTGTTTTCCCTAATGTATTCAATATAATGGATCCATGGGTTTATATGGTTGCTCCAGCATTTTTCTTGCTTATATTTGTTGGAAGCTTAAGCACTGTTTTAGCATTAATCGAACCATTATCCAATGCAATAAGTGAAAAATTTGGATGGACAAGGGATAGGGCTGTAAGACAACTTGTTTTAGTTGGTTTGTTCCTGTCATTCATATTTGCAACTGGTATGGGAGAATACCTTTTAAGAATTACAGACTCATTCATAACTCAATTTGCAATTATATTGGGAGTTCTTCTTGAAATAATCGTTTTAGGTTGGGTTTTTGATATTGAAGACATACGTTCAGTCCTAAACGGCAACTCCTATATTAAAGTGGACAGATCTTGGGTAATCACAATTAAATTTATCCTTCCAATAATTTTAACCATTATTTGGATTTTAGGAGTTTACAATTTAATTCTTGTTGGAGATAGGCAAAGCTTGCTTGTGCAATCAGTTATCGCTTCAATATTTGTACTTGTTCCTTTAGCTCTAACCGTTATCCCTTGTAAAGGCGATTATTCTCTTGACTTATCAGAGAATAAAGGTGGAGTGAATTACTTCAAGGAAAAGGAATATGTTGAAAAGACCATTGATGATTATGCAGAAGAAGACCATAATTCATTGTTTGATAAGAACGGTTCATTTGTAAGTCCTTATAAATCTCTAAGGAATAGGTTCAAAAGAGATGACAATGATGATGAGATGGAAGATTTTGTTGAGGAAGACAAATCAAAATCTAGAAGATTGAATAGATTTGGAAACTCAAAATCCAAATCAGGTAAAAATGTCTTAAGAAATGTGGATTTGTCATCTGAAGAGTTTGATTCCCCTTATGATGAAGATTTTGATGATAAGTATAATCGCTATGATTATGATGATTCAGATTATGGTGCAGAGGATTCCCCTTCAGATAATGGCAAAAGGAAATCAAAATCATTATTTGATAAAATAAACATGTTCAATAGGGATAAGGGCGAATCTGATTTGGATGATGAATTTGAAGATGTGAGCTTTGATGATGATTTCGGTGGTGGAGATTACATAGCCCCTATTAGGGATGAAGAAGACACTAAAAAACCAAAACATAGATTTAAAAGTTCTAAGGATGCAGATGTTTTTGACAATTTAGATGATTATGTTGAAAAGCCTAAGGCTAAGGCTAAACCTAAATCCAAATCAAAAACCAAAACTAAGTCCAAATCTAAGTCTGAATCTAAGCCTAAATCTCCTAAACCTAAAGTTGAAGAACCGCCTGAAGAGGAGTATGAGGATTTCAGTGATGATTTCTTTGATGATGGTGTATTTGGTGATGAGGGATACGAATCACTTTTGGATGATTATGTTGAAAAACCTAAAACTAAACCTAAATCATCTAAAAAGAAATCCAAATCTGTTAAAAGAGAATCAAGTGAGGATGAAGATAGATATTATGACTATGAAGGAAAAGGGGCAGATTCTGTTTTCAATTTAGATGACTAATCCACCAATCTTTTTGACCAAAACTTTTTCCTAAGTTGTGAGTATTTATTTTTATTTATAATTTTTCATCTTCTTTCTTTATTTCTATTTTTATTTTTTTAATTTTTTATATTAAATTTAGCTATTTTTATAATTATTTTATACTTATTTTATAATAATATATATAAAGATGAAAACATAATTATTATTATCTTAAAGAAAGGTGTATTATATGGATAAAAAAATGGCTATTTTAATAATTGCTGTATTTTGTTTATTATGTGTAGGTTCATACTTGATATTTGAACCAGGCAGAGATGTCACTTATCATCAAATTAATCTAACAAATTCATGCTCTGCTAAAGTCCCTGTAACTAATCAAGTGTCCGAATATACGGATAATCTGGACATTCATTACTATTGTGACTATGATTATGGCCTTAACATTACAAGTTTTAACAATGGATCTCCGGTTACCGCATCACAAGGACTTCTAAGATTTAACAATATTAAAAATGATGTTTTAGGTACTGAGAAAGCAAAAAATGGCAATTTCTCTTATTATAAAAACAATAAGCTTGGAACTTACACTGTATTTGTTGAGGATAAGATGTCAAATAACTTTATTTTAATGTCCTCAAAGGATTTGACCATTTTAAATACAGTTTATAATAGTTTAGAGGCAAGAATAGTTGTAGATGATTATGAACTGCAACAGATGTATTCAAACAACACCTCTAACAATTCATCTCATTATTATTAATCTTTTAATTTTTTTAATTTCTTTATTTTTTTAATTTTTTAATTTTTCATCCAATATGTGATAATATGAATACTGCAGAAGCATTAATCAAATTGCTTGAAGATGATGGTGTCAAACATATATTCGGGCATCCTGGAGAACAGATACTCCCTTTTTACAAGGCTTTGAAGGATTCTTCAATAGAGCATATTTTAACAAGGCATGAACAGGGAGCGGCTCATGCAGCAGATGCATACGCTCGTTCATCAGGCAATTATGGATTATGCATTTCCACTGCAGGTCCCGGTGCCATGAATCTGGTTATGGGAGTCGCTACTGCCTTTAAGGATTCTGTACCTCTTCTTGTCATTACAGGGGATAATGATTATTCCAAAAAGGATGAGGATATTTTTCAAAATTCACCAATCAACAGTGTTTTTGAAAACATAACCATCAAGAGCTTCCATCCTTCTTCTGGAAAATCAGCTATTTTTAATTTAATTGAAGTTTTAGTCATGCTTCACAAATATCCTAAAGGGCCAGTTCATATTAACCTATCAAAAGATGTTCTCCTTGAAGGCATTGATTTGAATGATGTTGACTTGAAAGAAATGATTGATTCTTTTGGTTATGATATTTTTGAGGGTATTGATTCCAATTTGGAAATATTTGATGAAAAAATTTCCAGTTTTGATGATTTCCATGAATTGGTAGATATCTTTGATGATCATTTCATTTATTATGGTGGAAAATTAGTGTTGGATGATGATTTTTCTAAGAATTTTAACTCTTTTTCAAAAAATAATGCAAGTGATGTAGATAACAATATCAACTTAGCTATTGATAAATTCAAACTTTCACGAAAACCATTAGTCGTTGTAGGAAATGGTATAGTTTGGGGTAAAGCTATCGATAAATTAAGCATTTTTGTAAGTAAAACATGGGTACCTATTGCTACCACTTTTCACTCTAAAGGAATCATCAGTGAAAGCGATAAATTGAACCTTGGCATTGTTGGTCTTAGGGGAACTTCACTTGCTAATTATGCATATGAGAATTCAGACTGCATTCTTGTTTTAGGTGCAAGATTATCTGAAAGGACCATTGCATCTTGCGGGTATGATGATGTAAGGGACAAGATAATCCATGTGAATATTGACGATGATTGCCTTAAGGGCAATATTGACATTTCCATGGATGCATCAGACTTTTTGGATCTATTGCTTAGAAAAATAGAATCTAAGGATTATAAGAATAATGAATTTATATTGTATAATGATTGGATCAATGAAATTTACTCTCATTATGAAGAGTTGATTGTTGATGGAATTGATGATGTTGAGGATAATTACATTCCATTGAGGCCACCTTATGCAATAAATAAGATTATAAATGCTTTTAAGGGAAGTTATTTCCTCTCAGATGCAGGAACCCATACAACCTGGACAACATTGCTTTCCAAAAATGACAGGTTTGGAAAACTCTTGTTCTCAGGAGGATTTGGACCAATGGGTTATGGTTTGCCTGCTGCCATTGGTGTGGCTATTGCTCATCCTGATGATCAAGTCGTTGTCATATGTGGTGATGGAGACATTCAGATGGTCATTCAGGAATTGGCTACCATTAGGGAATATGACTTGAATGTGAACATTTTCATTATAAATAATTCTCAATTGGGAATCATTCGTCAATGGGAAGAAACGGTTTATGATATGGATAAGTATCAAATAGACTTGGCAAATCCTGATTTTGCAAAATTGGCTGAAGCTTACGGAATCGATTCTGTTAAAGTGGAATCCAGAGAAGATCTCGATTTGGCTATTGATAGTGCATTCAATTCCAATCATGCATTTTTAGTTGATGTATGTGTATGTGAAGAGAATATTCCTTTGCCTAAATAATATTCAACTTAAGATTTCTATTGAATCTATTTTTTAATTTTTAGTTTTTTCTCTTTCAAGGAATTCTTTTAATAGCTTGTTTTTGTTCTTTTCAATAAATTGATTATATTTTTCATCAATTGATTCAATTTGATAATCTAATTTCTCGTTGTTTTTAGTTTCCAACAGATAAGCTATTGGTTCAATGTCTAGATGGGATATTGAATTTTCTGTATTTTTATTATTCATTAATTTTTTTAGCTTATCCATTTTGCTTTTGGATGGAGTTATGTTGATTGAAATTATGTCCACTTTGAAAATAAAGCGTATATTATCATTGAATACAGGAACAGCTTCGCTAAACTCGTAAAATGTTTCCTTTTCAAAGCTATTCATTATTTCCTTTCCATCCATTTAAATCACTTATTCTCTTCCTTTTCTTTAGAGTTCTTCTGTCTGTAGAGTTCTTTAATTAATTCTCTAATGTTCTTTTTAGTTAATAAAGCTAAACTATAAATCAATAGGAGCAAAATATTTATTTTTAATTCTATTTTTCCTTCAAAATCAATTATCACTTCGTTAAATCTAGGTTCTACGCTTAGAAGTGTTGGTTTGGAGCTGTTTACAATAGCTCCTACTGACCAGATCCAACTTGCTATTTTTACAGTGGTTGTATGGTCGCTAAGACCAATTACTAGTTTTCCTTCAAGTTTCTTTAGATTGATTGTTTTTAGAATATTTTTAAGGAAGCTTTTCAATTCCTCTTTGGATTTAATTAACTCCTTTAGTATTGGTTTAATCTCTTCATATTTTTCTTTTAATCCTTTTTCATCTTCTTCCGATTCGGATTCTCCTTTAGGCTCTTCTTCATCTTCTTCATTTTCTTCAGAATCTTCATCCTCATTGTGGCTAAGGGTATCAATTATTTTTTTAGTGCCTTTTCTTGTAAAAATAGCTATTTTCAGTATAGTTATCTTAAATTCATATTTAACTACACCTTTTTCTTTTTCAACGGTTAAAAATAGTCTTATGCCGTTGTATAAAATTATTAATATGATAATTAAGGCGATTATTATAATTAAAAAAAGATTAAAGTTCATTTCATCGCCTTTTCATATTTATTTTTGTTTTTAATGTTTTTAATTTATTTTTATTAGACTTAATTTATATGATGATGATTTATTTATTCATCATCTACTCAATGTCTAATTCCTCTTCCACTTCGTCAACTATGTCTTCAGCTTTTTCCTTTATTTCTCCATCTTGGATTTCAACTTCAGTGACATCATCGACGTTTATGTACTCATCATCTTTTCCTTTTGATGGTATGACATCTTTTAGGATATCGGTCAAGATTAAGCCTAATTCGTTTAATGTCTTGTTAGTGCTGTTTCCTTTTGATAAGTTTATGGTTCTGATTCCATCTGCACCGCTGTTTCCTTTTGATACAACAACCATGGTTACAGGTTCAACGCTTACCCCTGCACCAGTTGCGGTTATTTCTTGACCCGCTTTCTGTTCTCCTATTCCAAATCCTACTGCTGCTTTGCTTACTGGAATCAATATTTTATCTTCACTTTCAATTGGTTCTCCAATATAGTTGCTTATGTGAATAAGTTTTCTTAATTCTTCTACAGTTGCTTTAATAGGTGCTTCATCAATCATTCTTTAACTCCTTATTTTTATTAAAATTCTATAATTTTTAATTGGTTTGTTATAACATATAATATATTATATTCTTTTTGATATAATTTTTTACTATTTACATTTATATGTAAGATACATTTATATGTTAAAAATACATTCCATATGTTAAAATTATATTACATTCTATATAAATGTTTCTAAATTTTGATTAAATTTTGAAATTGCTAAAGAAATAAGAAAATAAGAAAATAGGATTAATAGATTAAAAATAGGGTTAGAAAAAATAAGAATAGAATTTAAAAAATAAAAATAGAAAAAAGAAAAGAAAATTAGATGTAATGATCAGCAAGAGCTGCTACACCTGCGCCTGCATCGTCTACTAAACCTAATCCTTTTAAGGTTAATCCTAATGCAGTAAAGGTAATAGCTAATTCTTGGTAATTGATTACACCCATGTGTCCAATTCTGATGATGTTTCCTTTAAGATGGTCTTGTCCACCAGCTAATTGAACTTTGTATTTGTTTAACATGGTTCCTCTGATGTCATCGTCAGTTACACCTTCAGGGATGTTTACTGCAGTTACAGTTGCAGAGGATACAGCTTCATCAGGGAATAATTCAAGACCTAAAGCTTTAACAGCATCTCTTGATGCAGCTGCTGCTTGGTGGTGTCTTGCTACACTGTTTTCAAGTCCTTCTTCATGGAGTACTTCAAGTGCTGCTTTTAATCCGTAAATCAATGAAACTGATGGGGTGTAAGGAGTTTGAGCAGGAGTTTTGTTACCGTTTGCTCTGTATTTAGGCATGTTTAAATAGTAGTTGTTAGGTTCTACTTTTTCACATGCTGCCCATGCGTCATCATTGAATGTGATTGCTGCAAGTCCAGGTGGTGCAGCGAGACATTTTTG
>Ga0129306_1000996_pt1 | contig 37020 bp, 29 predicted proteins | sample P827metagenome_FD_94438 | JGI IMG/M metagenome (GOLD analysis project Ga0129306, IMG submission 94438) | Capybara group fecal microbial communities from Wisconsin, USA - P827 metagenome | ecosystem: Host-associated > Mammals > Digestive system > Large intestine > Fecal | place: USA: Wisconsin...
ACACCACAGTTTCCTTGATTTCCCCAGTTTCGGTATCCTTGAGGCAGGGAACAATTTCGTCGAGCCATATGCCGACACCACCAGCGTTTACGCCATTCTTCATCTTTCCTCCCTCCGCCTACAAGCATAAAAAGGCGGGGCTTTGCTTGTTTTACACCGTGCGCGAAAAGCAACATCTCTACACACTTGTGCACTAAATATAAATTACTAGATGGCGGTTGTCAAGAGGGTTTGATAATCAATGACTGCATAAGCGATCAGATTTCAGAAAAAAGCAAACACAACCAAGAACTTCATCTTCGGCAAGTTTCACGAATCCAACCCACATAAAAAAACTATATTATCCATGCTTGTCCGCGAGGTTTTCCTTGCAAAAGCACTCGGCAGTTGTTGGTAGCTTCTGCCGAGTTTTTTATTTCTGAATATCCGGGTCTATCGGGGACCATTCCTCTTGACCATAGATAAACGCCAACTTCTTAGAATTTGATTCAAAAGCAAATATTCTTGTTTCGTCAGGCGAAACGCGATAGAAATACTTGCGAGGATATTTTTCATAGAACTCCCGAAGAGTCATCTTATACCCCTGCTCGTAATTTTTATCCGTCAAAACAAGAAGTTCATTGTCGCTATAGGAATAAAATTCCGCCCATGAATCCGTTTCAAGGTTTAGGTCGTTTTCTTTGATGCGGATCGGCTTATAAATTCTCAATACAACACCCTTTTTCAAAGAACACTCCATCATTCGCTTACAACGAGGACAGAACCAGTAGTCGCATTCAGCTTCCCTATCCGTATAAAAATCCCAGTAAAGTAATTGCGGATTCTCCTGAATAGCCTCTAAAATTTCCTTCTTGGAAAAGATGTAATAAACATCAGTTTCGTAGTCGGTAGAATTGGAAAGAGAATTTCCGCATTTGCATTTTAATCGAGCCATCTTGAGTCTCCTAATTCATCTTTACACAAGTTTTATCTTTAAACCAAACTTCTATCGGACCTTTAATCCAACCTTTTCGCCTAGCCTCGTCAATTCCTTTCTGAATAAACGATATTCTATCTTGTGATTGGTTGTGGTTTGCGTCATACAGCGCAATCGTACCACCACCTTCACCGGCCAACTGTTCAAACCCATTTCGAATATTTTCGGCAATTCGGCTAGAGTTCGGACTAATGACTTGTTTCACTTCGATATTCTTCACAAAATTTACATCATCACTCGTTTTGATGGTCAAATCAAAACGCTTTACACCGTCAATTTCACGTCGGAATACAGATTCATACCCCAAATCCATATATCGCTCCGCTACAAATATTGAGCCTTTATCCTTAACCTTCCTTCCACCGGAATCTCTGTAAGATAGTTGATGTTGCGTATAGCCGCCGCGACCTCTACCCATGGTTGCCACCCCATCTTGTTCCGGCAAAAGTCGGGACTGTCTCAATAGGCATCGGGAACTTGTCTTTCCATTTTTCAGGAAAAAGACCGACTACATACAACTTTGTCGGATATTTCTGTCTGCAAAGTTCATGCAAACCATTCAAAAGAGACTGCTTACACACACCATTTTGCAAGCATCCTTGCGTTGTGACAGAAAGAATGCTGTTTTCGGGGATTCCTGCAAATGCAAAGTCCAAGCTTTTTTCGTCGCTAAAACCGACATTCGGAATAACAGTCTTACCCATTCTTTGCAAGCGTGCCCCAATGGCCTTATTCCTGAACGAATTCCATTGTTGTAGCACAGTAGGCATTCCCAGATAAAGGCTAAAGTCCGGCGAGAAACCTCCCTCGCAGTCCATTAACATCGGAACATACGTTACGAAGTTATTCCATATACGCTCAAATTGATAATCGTCGATGTAGAAATGAAACCACCGTTCCTTCCTATCCTTCGTCGAGCCAAGGCAATTGAATGGAATCGGATTTCTAACGTCAGCCTTCGCGACCCGTTTCATAACAGGCATCCCATATTTGGGATCCAAAGGCAAACCTTCTAGTATTTTTTGCTTCAGAACATCATGGCCCCGCCATTTGTCGAACTTCATATAAGTTCCTTTGCACAACTGTGCTGTTACAATCTTGCAAAGGAACTGCTTGTCCACGCGGTTTTCTTGCAAGATTTGGTTTGTACTTTTGTCCTTCCGCACATTGGTAGCGAACGGAAGAACGTTCTTTTTGAATTTTTAATTCTTCTATATAGGCGTTTAGCCCATCTCTTTTGAGACTTAAAATCTTCTGTTCGTAATCCGTATAGGTTCCATTGAACCGGTCAAGCCATTTCCGATAGTTATCCAAAGCGTATCCAGCCGCCTCGTAACTCAGTCCAAATGCCTTCTGAATTGTACTTATCGTTATTATGGGCAACAAGTGAATGAGCGGCATCGGAGCCTTGGCGTACTTCGCAAAAAACTTCGCTTCGGCTTCTTTCACCTCATCCGATTTATTAGGTGTAGAATTATGGTCTAAAACTAGATGGCCAATTTCATGAAGTTTTGAAACGTCTTGCCTTTCATCTATTTTTGAATCGTTAAAGAAAACATAGGCATAAGCACAATTCTTTTCGCATAGGAAACCGTCCTTACTTGCTTCCATCGCAGCAAAATATGCACGATGTCCCAGGGCACTATAAGGAATCACTTCCATATTCATTTTACAAATAAATTCGTCAACATTTAACGGATAAGACATACCGCATTGCACAAGGTAATGCGCAACTTCTCCCTTTATTTCCTCGTATGTCTCTTCGTCTAGGTACATTAAATTTTTCCGTCTTCAAAAAGAGCCTTGACAAGGGCAGCCTTCTGATTATTATCCATCTGTTTTGCACTGCGAGCAACAATTTTATAAACTTCATCAAAGTTCATTTCAGTATTACCACTCATCAGTCCTTCCACTGTCACATTCAACGTTTCAGCCAACTTTACTGCAACAGCGAATCTCGGCAAACGGTCGCCTTTTAGGTAGTGGCTGATGGCCGCTTCCGTAACGCCGGCCTTTTGAGCTAACTCCTTTTGCGACATACCCGCATTTGACAAGGCTTGTTGTAGCCGAATATTGAATAGACCATCCATAATAGAGTCTCCATTTACCCCTAATCTACATTAAAATTATCATTTTGTCAATAGATTTTGGAATTTTTTCTTAAAACTATACAATATATTGTAGTTTACCCCAAAATAATTAACTAAAACTATACTTTTAATTAACTTTAAGTTAATTTTTTGTTTATTCCCTAAAACTTCACTTTCGACAGGTTCTTGACGATTTTCGCGGTATCGAGGCAAAAGGGTTAGTTCTTTTCGATGGTTTCGATTTCAGCGGGGGTCAGGTTGTAGAGTTTGTAGACGAGTTGGTCGATTTGCTTTTCCAGGTCGGTGGTGTCGGCTTGCGGATTAGCCTTCTTTGCGGCAAGGATTTTATCTACAAGGGTGATGACGGATTGCTGTTGTTCCTTGGAGGCGGAAGGAATGGGAATGTTACGAATGTGCTCTGGATAAATATGATAATCGCCTCCGCGGAGATTTGTCAACAGAACCGATGCATAACGAGAATTCATCACCCCCAAAAGATAACGCAAATCCACTTCTTTTGATAGGTTTTCCATTTGTGAACGGGATAATGTGCTGAATTTTTTTATGCTAGATGTAATGCTTTTATTTTCAACACCATATAGATCTATCCAAAGTATACTACAATAAATTGAGTGATTATGTAAAAAATGAAAGTCCTGATCGTAAGTCGCATTAATAGTTCCAAGACAATTCATTACCAATTTTGAACAATTGTAAAGTTCCCTGAAAGTTGGTCGACGCACTTTATCAGGACAGCGACTTGTATTATATTCAAGATAACGAATTCTGTTGACAAAATATTTCTCAATATCTTTGGCTTCTATATATTCCCTACAATGAATTTCATCTTTTCTTTCACTAATTAAATCCTCTTTTGAGAATTCACCTTTCGCATTTTTCTCATCAGCGTTTAATACCATTCCAACGCTAATATAACAATAGTCTCCCAGCACATGCATATCTGCGTGACGATTAGTTTCACGCCGTTCTTGCGTTACATTCCATACATAATTTTTCTTATCTTGTACAAGATTTTCCAAAGACTGTTCAAAACTTTTTGCTATAACAAGGTCTTCGTTTACATTGCTGATCCATGTTTTATTTTGCGGTTTGGCTTTCTTTATAAACGGAATACAATTAGACACTGTAGCGTTTTCAAAAATTTTTGTTCCGTTCAAATCCGCAAGTTCAAATATGTCATATTCTTCAACAATCATTTTACGCAACATTTTAGCATAAAGTTGATTAGTCAATGGGTATGGCACAATCATGTCGCATACGCCACCCTTTGCACAAAGTTGCAGACTAAGTTCGATAAAGGGGATATAAAGGTCCCATTTCTGGTATAATGAACGATACTTTTTACTTTTCGCGAGGCGTTCTCTTTGTATCGCAAGCTGTGGGGTGGCAATTTGCGTAGGGGCACTTATATACGGCGGATTTCCAATTACTATGTCGAATCCCCCCTGTTCAAAAACTTCACTGAACCATGTGTGCCATAAAAAGAATTGGTCTGTTGCTGTTACATCCCTGATTGCATCAAGTTTTATGCCGCACCCCTTTTCTAATAGCAAAGCCTGAATTTCGGACTTCAAAGCATCACGAATTTGTCTCTTTGTTTCGTGGTCTTCGCAATCAAAGAATTTATCCTTCAAGAACGAAATGAGCTGTTTATTTTTCGTCAAACCCGAATCAAACAAGTCGAACCACTTGCCATTTTTCTTTTCGTCTTTCGAAGCCTTGTAGGTAATATCGCTCAAATCAACGCCTTCGTATTGTTCCAGAAGGCTGTTTCCCTGCATAATCTTGAAATCCAGATTCGGCAATGCATGCGGAGTTTCTTCATCAACAATCAGGCTTAGCCAGAAACGGAGTCTTGCAATATCCACGGCTCCCTTTTCAATATCCACACCGTAAATATTCTGCTGGATAATGTGCTTCTTGATTTCAGCAGCCTTTGCATAGTCAAAGCCCTCAATTGCAGAACGGCAGAAATAGAGTTCCCGCATCAAGCCCATGGGAAATGCTCCCGAACCAATCGCCGGGTCACAAATTTTGACGTTTTTCAGTTTTTCATCAACTTCTTCTGAAATATCTTCATCGCCATTCAAGACATCCACTTTATGCGTCAGTACAAAATCACGGATCCGTTCCTTCGTTTCGTTTTTCTTCACACCGTTACACAAATGCGCAATCAGGCTTTCGCGACACATGTATTGCACAATTTCTTTCGGCGTGTAGAACGCTCCCTTTTCCTTGTTGTCTTCAAGCAGGTTTTCAAAGATGCAGCTCAGCATTTCCGGATCAACACCCACTTCGGCGTCGTCCGGGTCATTCTCGTCTATGGTGAAGTTGTACTGCGTAAAGAATTCTAACAGCCCCTCCATAAATTTTTGGGGAAGTAGGAATTCTGTATTATCCTGAGCATCCTTCTCGAAAAGTCCGCCATTTAAATACGGAACCTTGATTCCCTTGCCCACCATTTCCGAAGACACAAGGTCATTTTCTCGTTTAGTATTCAAGTCATCAAATAACGGTTCCAGGACATCGTCAATAAATGAATCCTTATTCTTTGTATTCTTGAACAGATTCTGCACAAAATCCTTGTCGCCATTTTTCCACGCAGAATCGTTTGCCGGGACACCCATCCAGCCCTTCTTTTGCAAGAACTGGATAAACACAAGGCGGCCCATCAACTTTTTCACGTAATCACGAACGGCCTTATCGGGGTCGGCAAACACGGCAAATTGAGCCATAATCTTTCTGTTCGGAGCATGGGTTGTTTGCATTTCCCACTTACTACCCGATTTGACAGCACGCTTTCCTGTCACATATTCTACGATTTCTTCATAATTACGTTTGTATTCATCAAAGAAACGCTTGCTAAGAGCTTCTACCGAGAACGCCTTCGTCACGTCTTTCAGAGTCAATCCACTATTTGAAAGTTCCATAAACTGCTGCACCGCAGTCCTGGAACGGTGACCTTCACCTAACAAATATGTAAAACGCAGAGCATCTGTTGACTCTTTCTTGTATGCACCATCATCGTTAAATGCCCATGATTCACTCACATAAGAAAAACGGAGCACGGATTCAGAATTACGGTAACAGAGCATAAATGCACCGGCAAAGCCAGCACCCCGCCACTGGGAACAGAGCAAATTTCTGATCCCGGCCCTATTCCGTTCAATGTTCACATGTTCTGAGAGATGGACTTCGTACACGGCAATCTTATGGTCGTCCTGTAACGTAACGTCACCCAAATAAACCGCCTCGCTGGCGATTGCCTTTTCGACAGTCAATGTCGTAGGGGCCGCAAAAAACTTGACCTTTGCACCGAAAACACCATGGAGCAATTTCAGCCAACTGGCCCTGTTGTATCTTGCTTCGACTATGTTCTGAATTTCTTGGGCATTCATGGTCATCTCCCTTAACTAAACGATTCCGAAAGAACGATTTCGGGGTCTGATTCGCTTTCTCGTTTAAGACTTTCGTTTGCGATGAAATAGGCGTCATATTTTTTCGCCATTTCAAAAATTTCATTCTGCGCTTGTTCCTGCGACAACTTACCCCGACCAAGATCCTTATGCATGCGTTCTAGCCTACGCGCCACAAAGGCGATTACGCCGTTTTCAACATTCGCAATCAAATGATGTATACGAACTTTCTCGTCATCATCCCGCGCCTTGGGCAAGAACGTTTTCAAAAGATTCAAGGCTGTCGTGACTTGCGCACCAACATTCATCTGCGGGGCATTCAAATCGACAGCGGAAACTTCTTCGCATTTTACCGCCGTAAACTTTTCAATAGCCTTCTGCACATGCTCATGGTGGTTTTCGATACGAGCCTTCGACGGTTCCTCTTTTGCCGCCTTGAAATAGTTCATTGCGTCAATAGGAGAAAGCTGCTCTGAAGATGAATCGCTGACCCTATAGAAAATTTTGCGATGGTTCGTCTTCAAGAAAACGAGCGTATCGTTGTCAAGCGTCACACCTTGCACGGTCAAGACGTTTCTGCCCGTTCGGCTACGCATAGACATCTTGGAGATACGATTGTATTCCTTTCGGTTTTCTTGATAAAGCGTGCGCAATTCCTCGTAGAACGGCAATTCAAGATTTACTTCTTCCTTCGGCTTAATTGCTGCATCAAACAGTTTATCCAAATCACGGTCAAGGATTTCTTCGGTAGAATAAATCTGATTGTCTTCACCAAAGGTCGTATGGAAGGTCTGTATCTTTGAAAGGGCAATCTTATTCAAATTGATTTCTTTATTGCCTTGCCTAGACGGGTAGAATACGTAGTTGTAGATATTCTTTGACTTGGAGCCAACACGGTTTACACGCCCTATTCGTTGCATCAACTTGGTCGAATTCCATGGCGTATCGTAATTCACAATGATGTTTGAACGGTGCAGGTTTACACCTTCGGCCAACACATCCGTCGTAATGATGATGTTAAAGTCGTTCTTTTGCGCCTTGATATAGTTCGCGTCAAAGTTATCACGAATGGTCGTAAATAGCCTTTTTCTGTTGTCGCTGGAGATAACTAGAACATCATCACGACCAATACGGTTTTTCAAGTACTCCACTGTATCAAGGGATTCCGAGAAAACCACCAATTTCTGCTCCGGATTTTTAGAAGCCTTAAAGAGTTCGTGGTCCAGCAAATCCTTGAACTTGGCAAACTTGGAATCATCGGCATCCGTTACGCTATCCCATTTTTTGCAGAGATCGTCCAAGACAATCTGGTCGGCTTCAAGCATTTCCTTGAAACCGGGTTTGAAATCAGCAACGCAGAATTTCGCATTCTTCGGATTGTTTTCTGCTTTTTGGTTTATCTTTTCTTCGATTTCGTCGTTACTTAACCCTTGATCATACATCTTGTTGATATCCAAATCGGGAGCGATAAACACACGATCATTATTGAACATGTCTATCATGTTCTGGTTTGCCTGCCTAAAGTTGGCAACAGAAATCTTGAAAGCATGGAAGCTGCTTTCTAGGCGTTTCACGAGACCGTTTTTACGGATGCCAGCCAAACTGCGGGAAATTACCTCCGCATTGTCATACAGACCATTGGATTTTTCCTCCTTCAAGAAGGCAATTGCCTGATAGCGGGCGTATGTCAACTTGTCCACCAGAATATCCATTGTCTCTTCGAACAAATCAGCCACGCGGTCATTCAGTTCGTATGTATTCTTGACAGGCGGTGCCACCTTCGGGAATCCATTGACATCCTTGCTGTAACGAGGAATCGCTTCAATATCGCTACGAGTTCTGCGAACCGTAATGGGCTTGATAACCCTGTCACGAACTTTTTCCGCCAACCTCTTGAATGCTGGCAGGTCGTAATCCTTTTGCGCTCTAAGTTTTTTGAACTGTACGATGAGTGGAGAGAAAAAGTTTGTCAAGTTGGTGACACCATCGATGGTACAACGTCTGGGATCCTGGAACAAAAGGATTTGGTTGTAAATATCCAAGGGTGAGTTGTTCATCGGGGTCGCCGAGATGAGCATCACCTTTTTACGGTAGCCCGGAATGCCGCCTTGATTAATTCGGGGCATCTTGCAAATCTCTTGCAAGAAATTGAACTGGGAAGTTGTGTGAGAGCGGAACTTATGCGCTTCATCAACTATAACCAAGTCATAATCGCCCGCATTCGAATAGTTCACATTGTCTTCATCAAGAATATGGTCAAGGCTTCCGTTATGGACGAATTCGGTCCTTTCAAACAGCCCAAAATCCCTGAATGTTGATTTCCAGTTCTCTTCAACTGCAGGAGGGAAAACGAGAAGAATTTTCGTATTTCCGTAACCATTGTCAATACAGAACTGCTTTGCAATCATTGCCGCAACGACAGTCTTTCCAAGACCGACAACATCTGCCAAGAAGAATCCATCATACTTGATGAGTTTCTGATACCCTTCTACAACAGCGTCAGTCTGATATTCAAGTTTCATGTACCCAGCGGGAACATCGAACGCGTCTTCCTGATTGACTTCAAGTTTGCGGTCGGAGAAATACTCCATAAGCATCTTTATGTAGATTTCATACGGAGTAGCATCGCCTTTAAGGTAGGTGCTCTTGATGGTCGCATCTACATCATCAAATTCTATGGGACACCCCTCGGCTTCTGCCCAAAGGATTTCAAATTCGTCCTTTGCCCCCTGAACATCTTCAAAATCAGTCAACTTGACATTGAATTCATATTGTTTTTCATCAGAAATTCCGAGACCATTCCCGCTCAGGTTACTGGAGCCGGTAATGGCGGCTCCAAGCGTGTATTCATTAAAGTTTTCTGGATACAGCAAATAGATTTTCGCATGGATTTTCTTGCTCGGGTGTGCGCGGAGTTCCAGTTTTCCACTTGCGATATCTTCTGCCATCTGGCGAATGCCCGCTTCGACTTCCTTTGTATATCGAGCGTGTTCAATATCCTTGCGGAGTTGTTCAAGATAATCTTCCCTGACTTCTTTCTCGGCACCAAAGAAAAGAGTCCCCGCATTGTGCGCTTGAACAATGTACTTGTCAACATCTATACCGATAAGGATGCGAGCCTTGTTGATGGAGTCCAAAAAAGGGCGAAGAGAGAAGTAGCCGCTTGCCCGCAAGAAACCCACAACGGAGTCTAGGTTCTTGATAGCGGGATTGTTTGTGAGAACGCCCTCGAATTCCTTCATCAGGGTGTTGCCGTCGCGGTTGGTAAAGAACCTTTTTGCCATTTAGACTCCATGCGAATGTTCGCTCTCATTCGCACGAAGACATTGGCCCAAGATGTCGGGAAAACAAAAAAGGCGTGGAGTCGCTTTGCGTGCTTACCTCTACTGCGGGCTACCACACCCTTGTTACGCAATAAGCACAAACGACCCACGCCCCAGATGGGACGTGAGTGTTCGTCTTATTCTCGCGTAATATGAAAGTGGTAGTTTCAGTAGAGAGAATAAGAGACGAATCTCAAAAATTCCGGTCGCTCCGAACCATTCGGTACGGAGCTATGTCAATGGGAAATATATATAAATATGCGAGAGATGGATTGCCACGGGTTCTACGAACCCTCGCAATGACGTGTATCAAGCCCGGAATGACGTGCGAGGCAAGAGCAGCAGAACCGCTTGCGAGTTCTACTGCCGAGCCGAAGCGGTCATGCGGTTGCGCAATGACGAAAAAAAACGGTGACCCCGGCACAGTGGCCGGGGTGACAAATGGAGCGGGAATGACAAAAGCCCAGGGGTTTTAGGGGGCGGAGCCCCTTAGGCGAGGGGGTGGAGAGCAACGAAGTGCGAACCAGGGGGACTCCTCCCCCATCAAATCATTCAGTTATTCCTTTTGGGCATTGTTTTTTCAAATTCATACCTACGGGGCTTGAATTTTATTAGTTTTCGGGTATGGAACTTCGAGTTTTGCGGTATTTTCTGGAGGCGGCGCGGTTGGGGAATGTCTCGCGCGCGGCGGATAATCTTTGCGTGACGCAGCCGACGGTGAGTCGCCAGCTCAAGGAGCTGGAGGAGGAGCTGGGCGAGAAACTTTTCGAGCGCACGAACTACGCGATTCGGCTGACGCCTGCGGGGGAACTCTTGCGGGAGCGTGCGGAGGATATCCTTTCGATGGCGGACAGGACGGTGCAGGATTTCAAGTCGCTGAAGGAAGACGAGGTGGTGGGTGAAATTGCCATTGCCTGTGCGGAATCGCGGAACGTGAACTTTCTTTCGAAGTGCATCGGGATTCTCCGGGACGATTATCCGAAGATTAAGTACAACTTATATTCGGGCGACAGCGAGCGCGCCCTGGAAAAGCTGGACAAGGGCATTTTCGATTTCGCGGTGGTTGTAGACAATGTCGATTTGGAAAAGTACAACTGCCTTGCGGTGCGTTCGGTGGACCGCTGGGGCGTGGTGATGCGTCGCGACGACCCTTTGGCCAAGCGGGATTTTATTGAGCCGAAGGACTTGCTCGACAAGCCGCTGATGGCGTCGCGCCAGGCGATGGTGGCGGATTTGCCGAAATGGTTCGGCGACGATATTTCGAAGCTGAACGTGATCGTGGGGCTGGATCTTTCGTACAACGGTTCGGTGCTTGCCAAAGAGGGCACGGGCTACCTGCTCACTTTCGACGGCCTAGTGGATACGAGCCGCAGTTCGCGCCTGTGCTTCAGGCCGCTCATGCCCGAGCTCACCACCAACATGTACATCATTTGGCGGCGGGGCCAGCAGTTCACGCGAGCGGGCGAACTTTTCCTCGATACACTCCGGCACGTGCTGGGGGAATAGAAGCGGACAAAAAAGCTATCTTGGTGTGTAAACGTATCAGAATATATAATGTCAACCATTATCAGTAAATTTACGGATGCGGCTCTTTCGGAGATGCGACAAAACCACACGTACCGTACCATGCGCCTGATGGAATCTCCTGAAGCTTCCCGCGTGTTGCTTCGCGACACAAAAGACGGAACTTCTCGCGAGCAAGTTCTGTTGGCGTCTAATTCTTACCTGGATTTGGCGAATGTTCCGGAACTGAAGCAGGCCATGGCCAATGCCGTGCTGGAATGGGGCACAGGGAGTGGCGGTGCTCGCCTCACCACGGGCAACAAGACTCCCCATGTGGAGCTGGAATCCGAAATTGCCCGTTTCAAGGGCGAAGAAGCCGCCATTACATTCAACACGGGCTATATGGCGAACGTGGGAACGATATCGGCTCTTTGCGGAAAGGGCGACTATGTCTTTAGTGACGAGCTGAACCACGCAAGCATCATAGACGGCATTCGTTTGTCGCGTTCCAAGTGCCTTGTTTACAAGCATAACGACATGGCCGATTTGGAACGTGCCATTTTGGAAGCGAAAGATGCCGCCGGAAAATCTGGTGCAGAATTCCGTGGAATGGTCGTAACCGATGCTGTGTTCAGCATGGATGGCGACTTGGCGAACTTGCCGGAACTTTTACGTATTGCCCATAGGCATGATTGCCTTTTGATGATTGACGAGGCCCATGCTACAGGCGTAATTGGCAAAACTGGACGCGGTTTGGCGGAGCACTACGGTTGCGGACACGCCGATGTTACCGTAGGTACGCTCAGCAAGGCCGTAGCCGCCGAGGGCGGCTTTGTGGCGGGTTCGGCGAAGTTGACAGACTTTTTGAGAAACAAGGCCCGGAGTTTTATTTTTACGACAGCGATGGCTCCTGCCGTTGCCGCTGCTGCCCTGAACAACCTGAAGTTTATTAATGCTCACCCGGAAAGGGTTCTGCAGCTTCGAGGCAAAGTGAATTTCTTCTGTGAAAGCCTCCGCTGCGAAGGTTTGGATGTTGCTACGTCGCCATCGGCTATCGTTCCCATTGTTATCGGTGACGAGGCCAAGGCGATGCAGGTCTCGGAGGCTTTGCAAGAACGCGGAATTTTGATTCCTGCCATCCGCTATCCGACGGTTGCCAAGGGGCAAGCCCGCCTGCGTGCAAGCCTTATGGCGACCCACACCAAAGAAGAACTTGAATTTGCCGCCCATACCCTGGCGGAACTGTGCAACACCCCGAACCTCGTACCTCGAACCTAATACCTAACCACTAACCACTGCTTACTAATCATGTCCAAAGGTTATTTCATTACAGCAACCGGCACCGATGTCGGAAAAACTTATGTTACGGCCCTTCTCGTGAAAAAATGGCGGGACCTGGGAATTGACGCGGGCTACTACAAGGCTGCCCTCAGCGGGGCAGAATTCAGGGACGGTAAGTGGGTTGCGGGCGACGCCGATTATGTCAAACGCTTTGCAAATATCGACGATTCTCAAGAGCAACTAGTCAGTTACGTGTATAAAGAGGCCGTTTCGCCCCACCTCGCCGCCCGTAAAGAAGGAAACCCTGTAGAGCTTTCGAAGGTTCGCGAAGATTTCGAGGTGGCTTGCAATCGTCACGAATTTATTTTCGCAGAAGGTTCCGGCGGAATCATTTGCCCCATTCGCTACGACGGTGATGCAGCATCTGGTAATGACGAAGTCGCAAAAGCCGTGCCGCAAAAAATTTTTCTTGTAGATATTATCAAGGCGTTAAATTTGCCAATCCTTGTGGTGACTACGGCGGCACTGGGTTCCATCAATACCTGCGTTCTTACCGTAGAATACGCAAGGTCTCGAGGAATCAACGTTCACGGCTTGATCGTGAACCGCTACGGCATGAGCAAAAATTTCGAGATGGAAGATGACAACATCAAGATGATGCAGGATTTGACCGGGTTACCTGTTTTTGCTAAAATTTCTGAAGGGGACAATGATTTAGGAGTCGATAAAACTTTCTAGATTTGGCCCGTATGAATTTTGATAGCGAACACCTGTGGCACCCTTACGCGGCGCTCAGGAATACACCTGCACGTTTTTTAGCAAAGAAAGCTCACGGCACGACCATTGAAACAGCCGATGGGCTGAAACTTATAGACGCCGTGTCTAGCTGGTGGTGCATGGCGCACGGACACAATGCTCCTGAAATTGTTGAGGCAATCCAGAAGCAGAGCGAAAAAATGTGCCACGTGATGTTCGGCGGGTTCACCCACGAACCTGCTATTGAACTTGGCAAGCACCTTGTAAAATTCCTGCCCGAAGGCCTGAACAGGATTTTCTATGCGGATTCGGGTAGCATTGCCGTAGAATGTGCCGCCAAGATGGCGGTGCAATACCAGCATTCCCTTGGTCATGCCGAACGTTGCAAGCTGGTGGCTTTGAAAGGCGGGTATCATGGGGATACGGCCGGAGCCATGGCGCTCAGCGACCCCGACGGAATGCATGTGCTTTTCCGTGGAATCATGCCGCATCATTATTTTGCCGAGCGCCCGAACTGCCGCTTTGATGCCCCTTGGGACGATAACGACTTTGTCTCGATGGAGCGTGTTGTGGAAGAGCACGGGAGCGAAATTGCCGCCGTCATTTGCGAGCCCGTTTTTCAGGGTGGAAATGGCATGTGGCTCTACAATGCGGGCTACCTAAAACGCCTCCGCAAACTTTGCGACGAAAAAGGCATCCTGTTGATTCTGGATGAAATCGCTTCTGGTTTTTACCGCACGGGTCCGCGATTCGCGATGATGCATGCGGGGATAAAGCCCGACATTTTGTGTATCGGTAAGGCCCTTACCGGCGGAAGCATTACCATGGCCGCCTGCGTCGCTTCGGAGAAGGTGGCCGAAACCATTACGAACAGCAAGATTCCCGCGTTTATGCATGGGCCCACCTACATGGCGAACCCGCTGGCATGCGCTGCAGGTATTGCCTCCCTTACGCTTTTTGAAAATCGAGACTATGCAGGCGAAGTCGCCCGAATCGAAAAGCGGCTCCGTGCAAATCTGGAACCACTCCGCAATCTCGAAAACGCCGCAGACGTGCGGGTTCTTGGCGCCATCGGTGTTCTGGAGCTGAAGGCAAAACCATCCGCAGACGATATTCTGCGCGTGATTCGCGAAACGGGCGTATGGCTCAGGCCTTTCTGCAACTATGTCTATACGATGCCACCGTTTATTACAACCGATACCGAAATTGACCGCATTTGCGAAGCGATCAAGATGATTGGGGAATGTGAGCCTGCTCCAATTGTGGATGGCGAAGACGAATTTCACGAGTAAAAAATGGACTATTACAGTTTGAAAATGCGGGCTTCGCAGCAGATTGGCGAAGGCGACCAAAAACGCGAACAGCATATTTCCGGAGCAGAACGCATTGTGAGTCGTGAAGCCGTCGAGGCGGTTTGTTCGGCAATGGCCCGCCGAGCCCTTACCCATTCCAAGGGCGACCCGGACTTTATCAACATCAAAATTGAGAAGGTCTGCGAAAAGGATATCCAGATTTTAAAGGCCCTGCCGGTCACACGGGTGGATGTGGACTCTTGGCAACAGGGACTGGAAAAGGCCTTTGAACTCATCGATAAAGCTGTTTTTTCTTGCCATTCCCGCGAAGGTGAAAATACAGGTTCCCTAAAGGATTTCAGAAAAAAGCTTCCTGAACTTTTGCGCGAAACCTTCCCCATGCGCGGCGCCATGCTTTACGACATTGCTAGCGGAGAGCGGCTTGAACCCGATCATGAGCGGGGTGTGCGGGCCACCTACATGGATGCGCTCCGTTCCAGCGATGTCGATAGCCAAAAGAACCATTTCAACGAAGCTATCGTGCTTGCGACCAAGGTGGCCAATGCCCCCGGCATGGTGGCGGAACTCTGCATTTCTGACGACCCTGAATATGTAACGGGTTACGTGGCCAGCAAGGAACTGGGTTACGTGCGCATCATGAAGATGAAAGAATTGGGCGACGAAAATGGCGGCCGTATATTCCTGTTTGATTCCCACAAGGCTAAAGCCGAAGAATGCATAGAGTATCTACAAAAAAAGAAGGTTCTTGTGAACATTCTGTAATCGACATTTACTCCTTGTCAAAGAATTTCCAAATACAAAGGGAATCAACAAATTTCGACAAAAAACTAGATATCCTTGCGAAAAAAAAGAACCGCAGCGTTTGCCGCGGTCCCTTGGTTTTTGGGGAAATCTGAATTTGTGAACTAGAAGCTGAACACGGTTTCCACACCGAAGCGCAGCGCGTTGTCGTCTTCGTTGTCCTGGATGGGCATGTCCACCATACCGAAGGCGGTGATTTCCAGGTTCTCCACCGGCGTGATGTAGACGCGTCCGCCCACGTCGAAGGTTGCGGCGGTTTCATCGTCGTCATCCAGCGTGTGGGTGTGGTATTCTACAGGGATGCCCAACTTGATGAATTCGGCAAGCTTGAGGGCAGGCTCGGCATAGGCAAAGAAGTATTCGGGAATTTCGCCGTTGTCGAGATCGCTGGCGTCTTCGACGGCATCGCCCCTGTCGATGAGGGCGTAGAAGGCCGTGGTCTTGATTTCGAACATGCCCAGTTCAAAGGAAGGTTCGGCCAAGAAGGTGTGGGCGGTAGAGGTCCAGTCCTGTCCCTTTGCCACGTCGCCGTCATCCATCAGGTAGTCACCGTGGAATCCGTAGACAGCGCGGAAGCCGAATCCGCCGAGGGAGAGTCCCGCTTCAACACCGGCGTGGAGCTCGTTGTGCTGGGCGGTCTGGAAGCTCTTGTAATCCACATACGGACGCAGGTGCTGACCGGCGTAGTCGAATTCGTAAGCGGCGTGGACATTGTAAACCTTGGCACCTTCGTTGTCGCCCCAGTCGTTATCTCCGCGACCGAAACCCAAACCGAGCACAAATCCGGCCAGGTCGATTTCGAGACCGCGGATATCGTGTTCCTTCATGCCAGCAGCATTGTCGGCAGGATCGTCATAGTCGTAGTAGGCGACGAATGCACCTTCGGAGAAAGTCAGGTCACCGGCCTTGACGGCGAAGAATTCTGCAGGCTGGTACTGGATGTAGGCTCCATTGTACACGGCAGGAGGATCCGTGGTTTCGTCGTCGGCCTCGAGGCCTACGAAAGCAGACCACTTTTCGTTGAACTGGATTTCAAAGTTCAGGTCAAAGGTAGAGGCGTAGCTGTGGTTCAGGTCGTCATCCACCCAGACATTGCCCGTGTAGGCATCGAATTCCACTTCGCCGCTATACTTGACTTCCATCTTGGCTTCGGAGGTGCCTTCGTTCATGCTGGCCTTGAGCATGTCGAGGGCGTTACCGGCAGCATTAGCCACTTCGCCGGGATTGGTGTTCTCGGCGGGGGCTGCGGCCTGTTCGGCAGGTTGCTCGGGCTTGGCTTCTTCAGCCTTGGGTTCTTCGGCGGGCTGTGCCGCTGCGGTCTGCTCGGCAGGCTGTTCCTGGGCGGCAGCCGGTGCTTCCGTCTGTTCGGCAGCGACGGTTTCTTCGGCCTTCGGCTGTTCGGCTGCAGGCTGTGCAGCAGGCTGAGCTTCTTCTACTGCGGGCTTCGCTTCTTCTGTAGCGGGCTGCTCGGCAGCAGGAGCGGCGGCTTCGGGGGCCGCAGGTGCTGCGTCCTGTGCAAGTGCCGGCATTGCAAAGAACGCTGCGGCAGCGAGTCCAGACAAGAGGTGGGACGATAAACGGTTTTTCATTTTTATCTCCTTTGACGGATATTTTTTCGTTTTTGTAACACTCCGTCCACTGTTTTTACAGTTCATGTCACAAAAACGGTAGGCAGACGCTCTTTCGCGCACAGTAGAGCAAAATGCGTGCCAATTTTTTTGTTAAGGTTTGTTAGTTTAGTCTAACTTAAACTTTCTAATAAAGGGCTGGCAGGATTTGGGCCTACCAGCCCTATTCTTGATTCCAAAGGTTAGTCTTCGAATCTCTTTTCCTTGTTCGCCTTCATGCCGAAGAGCTTGAGGAAAATTCCCGTGCCGACAAGCACCACGATAGCGGCGACAATCCATAAGGTGTTTCCGCCAACGGGCACCTGGTAAAGGAGTACCGCCACGGCCCAGGCAAGGAGGGTCTGCACCGTCGCCATGAGAATGGCAAGGCCGAGACCGATTTCGCGGGCGACCACGCCCATGGCAGCAAGGCAAGGCACGTAGAGCAAGATGAAGATGAGGAACGCAAACACCTGCCAGTTGAAACCGTCCACCGGATTGCCGTTCTTGTCCGGGTTGTGGAAGTAAGAGCGGAGGTTCGCGTAGATGTCGGCGGTTTCGGAAAGGTCGCCTTCTTCGAGAGCGCCCATTTCGTCTTCGGAGAGTTCGAGACCTGCGGCAGCGAGCTTTGCGAATACGGTCTCGCGGGTCTTTTCGTCCTCTTCTTCTTCGCCGAAGGTTTCGATGGCTGCAAATTCTTCGCAGGTCAGCACCTTGGCGTCGGTAATCTTGTCCAGAGTTTCCTTCTTGAGTTCGGCGGCTTCCTGGCCTTCCAATTCTCCGGAGGTTCCCAGCGGATCTACGAGAGAGCCGAACACTTCGGCGAGGTTGGCGGGAATGGAACCGAGGGCCTCCAGCAGGGCGCCCTTTATGTCGGGAGCGCCGCCTTCTTCCTCTTCTTCGACGGGGCATTCGTCGATGCCTGCGATAAGGGGCTTTTCTTCTGCAGGAGCCTCGGCATTCTCCCCCACCATGGAATAGAGGGAGTTCATGGTACCGATAACAGCTTCCTTGGCCAACAGGCCAGTGAACAGCGACACGGATGCAGGCCAGTTTTCTTTCTCGACGCCGAAGGGTTCGAATACCGGCGTAATGGCCTTACCGATAACAGAAAGCAGGCTGTTTTCGGAGTCGCCGTTACCGGCAGTAAATTCGTTGGACTTGACCACCTTGGATTCATCGACCACAAAGCCTTCGGGGAGCGCCACGTTTTCAGCCTCGCCCGCTTCGTTTTCTTGAACCATCTGGTAGCCTTCATCGGCCTGGACGATTTCGGTCGTCTTGCCGTCAACATCGACATACATCTTCTCCACAATGCCGAAGCTGTTCAGGAACCCGAGCACGGCAACGGCAATGGTAATCACCTTACCGGCGCGCCAAATGTAGTCGCGCAGGCGCTGCCAGCAGTGGATCATCAGGGACTTAAACTTGGGCATATGATAGGGCGGAAGTTCCATCACAAAGTTGCTGGCCTGGCCCTGGAAAAGGGATTTTTTCAGGAACAAACCGTAAGCGATGGCGAACAGCACACCGGCGAGATAGAGCAGGAACACCACCGTGCCCGCCATCTTGCCGAAGAATGCCGCCGCAAACAGCGCATACACCGGGAGGCGTGCGCCGCAGCTCATAAACGGCACCAGGAAAATGGTGAGGAAACGTTCACGCTTGGATTCCAGCACGCGGGAACCCATAATGCCAGGCACGCCGCAGCCGAAGCCTACCATCATCGGCACGAAGGCACGACCGGGGAGTCCGAGGAACCGCATGAAACGGTCTGCAACGAATGCCGCGCGGGCCATGTAACCCGAGTCTTCCAGGAACGAAAGGCACAGGAACATGAAGAAGATGACCGGGATGAAGGTGGAAACCGTCTGGATACCGGCACCCACACCGTCGGCGAGAATTGCCGTGACAAAGGAGGGGCAGCCCAGCACGTCGCCCAGCAGGTAGCCGAGGCCATCTACGAAAATTGCACCGAACAGCACGTCAAAGAAATCAATGAATGCAGAACCGATGGTGACCGCAATCCAGAACACCAGATACATGATGACCAGGAATATCGGGAGCGCCGCCCAGCGGTTCAAAAGCACGGCGTCAATCTTGTCGGAGAATGTCTTCTTGGTGCGGCTGGATTCGATAACGGCCTTGGCCACTTCGTGAGATTTGGAGTAACGGCTTTCGGCCATGGCAAATTCGGGTTCTTCGCCCAGGAGCCTTGTCACTTCGGCCTTGTCGATGGTAACGCCTGCTTCGGCGAACTTGTCGGCGTAGCTCTTTTCGTTGCCCAGGTACATCAGGGCGACCCAACGGTCATCGGCATTCAGGAGCTTTGCCACGGGAGCCACCTTCGGTTCCAACAGCTTTACGGCTTCTTCGACCTTGTCGGCATAGACCATGGGTTTCGGGAGGGGCATGGGGGCGGCAAGCACGTGTGCCATTTCGCCCACGAAATTCATGACGCTCTTGTCGCTTACGGCAGAAAGCGGGATGCAGGGAATCCCGTAGGTTTCGGAAAGGGCCTGCAGGTCCAGCACGATGCCGCGATGTTCGGCGATGTCCATCATGTTCACCGCAATCACCATGGGCAGGTGCATGTCGGCAAGCTGGCTCGTGAGGAACAGGTTGCGTTCGATGTTGGTGGCATCGACAATATTGATAATCAGGTCGGCTTCGCGGCTGAGCAGGTAATCGACAGCGGCGCGTTCGTCTTCGGCGTTGGCGAAAATGGCGTAGGTACCCGGCAGGTCCACCACGCGGATGTGGCGTCCGCCCAGTTCAAAATAGCCTTCTTTCTTTTCGACCGTCACGCCGGGCCAGTTGCCCACGTGTTGGCGAGAGCCCGTGAGGGCGTTAAAGAGTGCGGTCTTACCGCAGTTCGGGTTACCCGCAATGGCAATCGTGAAATGCTTGGCAGTCATTATACCCTCCTCAGCTTGAGAACGTTGGCTTCTTGCTTGCGGAGCGAGAGCCTGTAAGAAAGGACGCTCACTTCGATGGGGTCACCAAGAGGGGCCACCTGCAAAACCTCGAGGGTTACGCCACGAACCAGTCCCATGGAGAGTAGTTTTGACTTGTAACGGGAATCGCCTTCGTTATAGCCGACGATTTCCACCTTGTCGCCGCGTTTCAAGTCCGAAAACTGCGGCTCAGTGTTCCATTTCTTTGCTTGCGACTTGCCGCCGCAACCACAATTACAGCTCATATTTTATCCTCGTATAAAAGGCCGGATACCGCATGAGCCGCGATTTCCAGCCTACTTTTTGTTTTTGACGCTCTTTGCCTTTTTGGGCGAGGGCACAGCCTCCGCCGGTTTCATAAAGTCTTCGATTTTTCCAAGAGTCTCCGCCGAAAGGATATGCTCCATGCAGCAGGCGTCCTTGTCGGCAATGGCTTCGGACACGCCGAGTTTAATCAGGAATCCCTTCAGAAGGATATGGCGGTTCAGAATCATGGCGGCAACGCGCTGACCTTCTTCGGTAAGCTCTACTCCGCTGTATGGTTCCTGTGTCACAAGCCCGAGCTTCTTGAGTTCAATCATAGCCTTCGCTACCGACGGCATCTTGACCGTAAGGGCTGCGGCAATGTCCTTGACGCGGGCGATTCCGTTTGCTAGGCGCAACATGTGCACCATTTCCAAGTAGTCTTCGAGACTCTGGCTTAGTTTTGTATGATCCATTCGAGGCCTCCGATTCGGATTATACGGGTTAATTTTTGTCTAATCGTCATTAGACGGGGCTAATATAGTTCTTTTCGGCTAATTAGGCAAGGCTAAAATTATTAAAAAAGGCGTACTTTTTTAGGTTTGGCTAACATTTTGCTAAAAATTTACCAAAAATCGCAATTTTGCCCTTGTTTTTCTTGTTAGTTTTGTCTAACTTTGAATTGGTGGGTCAAATTCTAATTGTAGCCATAGGGTTAGAATGGAGCCTGCCAGGTTGAAGCAAAAATCCATTCCCTCTTTTGTGTCTCTTTGGGAATAAAGGTGCCCCCGCTCAAGTAGCTCTGAGCAGGGGCATTTTTGTTAATTTAAGCCAATTATTTAGGCAGAGGGGGTCCTACGCCTGCTTCAGTGGCGTCATGCTCTTGGCGCAAATCGCCATGGTCGAGAGGTTGTGCAGCAGGGCCGAGGTCGAGGGGGCAAGTATTCCGAAGAATCCTGCGGCCAGAAGCGACGTGTTGAAGGCGACGATAAAGCGGTAATTCGCCTGGATGCGTTCCATGAGCTGCGTACTCAATGTGCGAAGTTCGGCGAGGTCGCGCAGGTCTTCGCTGCGGAGCGTCACGTCGGCGGTTTCGCGGGCAATGTCGCTGGCATCGCTCATGGCGACCGACACGTTCGCGGCGGCAAGGGCGGGAGCATCGTTGATTCCGTCGCCCACCATAATCACGCGGCGGCCTTCGGCCTTCATTTTTTCCACATAGCGGTGCTTGTCTTCGGGCAGCACCTGCGCAAAGAAGGTGTCGATACCCAAAAGTTGCGCCGTGCGTTCGGCGGCCTTCTGGCTGTCGCCGGTAATCATCGCCACATGCTTGATTCCGCGTTCACGGAGCATGCGAACGGCCTCGGCCGCTTCGTCTCGCGGAGGGTCGCTAATGCAAAGCACGCCCGCAAGGTTCCCGCCAATGGCAAGGTAAATCACGGATGCGGCTCCGGCGAGTTCGTCGATCTTTTTCTGTTCCGCCTCGCCCACTGCAATTTTTTCGTCTTCGACGACGAAATGCTTGCTGCCGATAACGGCGCGTTCACCGTCGAGAGTCGTCGCGATTCCATGCGCCACAATGTACTTGACATCGGCGTGTTCTTCTTCGTGGTCGATTCCCCGTTCGGCGGCACCGCGTACAATGGCGCGCGCCATGCTATGCGGGAAATGTTCCTCGATGCAGGCCGCAATGCGGAGGATTTCTTCTTCGCTGCGGTCACCGAACGGAATGACGCGTTCAAGTTTCGGTTCCGCCTTGGTGAGCGTCCCCGTCTTGTCGAAAACGATGGTGTCTGCAAGCGCAAATTCTTCCAGGTACTTGCCGCCCTTTACGGTCATGTTGCGGTCAGCCGCTTCGCGGAGCGCAGAAATCACTGAAATCGGGGTCGAAAGTTTGATGGCACAAGAATAATCCACCATCAGAATCGAAACCGCCTTGGTAATATTGCGCGTAAACAAGAGTGTAAGACCGAAACCGAGGAAACTGAACGGCACAATACCATCAGCCAAGCGCTCGGCACGACTCTGGATAGAAGCCTTTAGATCTTCGGAGCGGTCAATGAGTTCAATGATTTTCTGAATCTTGGTGTTACCGCTCACGGCCCGCACCGACACGACAATCGAGCCTTCGTCCACGACGGTACCCGCAAAGACCGACTTTCCGACCGTCTTATGAACCGCCTGCGATTCGCCCGTCATGGTCGCTTCGTTCACAAAGGCATCGCCTTCGGCAACGGTTCCGTCCACCGGAATCATGCTGCCGGAACGTACGCGTACCAGGTCGCCCACCTGAACATCCTGCATACGCACCTGGACATCGACACCGTCCTTGACAACCCACACGCGGTCTACCTTCACGGCAAGGCTTGCGGTAAGGGCCGTGCGGGTCCGCGCCTTGGTGTAATCTTCCAGAAGGCTGCTCACGTTCAACAGGAACATGATGGTTCCCGCAGATTCGTAATTGCGCTGCAAGATGCTAGCCCCGATGGCGGCACCGTCCAACACCTCGACAGAAAGCATTCCTTCGCCAAGGCAATTCAAGCCCTTCGCCACAAACTTGAGGCCCCTGTAAATCAGGTGCACCGTACGAATGGGAGCAGGGATCAGCAACTTGGCCAGGTAACGCCGCGCAATCATGAACGCGAGTCGGTTCTTGAATCGCGTATCGAGTTCCTGCAGTTGATATTCAGTATCGGGCTCGCTCTCAGGGAGACTCGCGATGTCCAGATTCCGGACAAAATCAATCACCTGTTCACGATAGCCGTCTTCGTATTCCAGCAGAATGCCGCCGTTTTCCGAATGGACTACCGCTTTCTGGACATAAGGTTCACTCACGCATGCCTTGTGGATGCGCGGTTCATGCATTTTTTCAAACGCGTAGGCCCCCGCCCGAAAGCGGATTCGCCCCGGCTGATCGTATACTATTTTATAAATCATGATGATTGATGGTTAAAACAATCAATGTGAAATGTGAAGTGTGTGATGTAGAATAGCCATTACACATTTCTCATTTCACATTACACATTATTTATTTGCTTCTTTCTTCGCGTCGTTGCAGATGTCTGCAGCCTCGTCCTTCATATCCTGGAAGGCGGCCTTGGCGTCGGCGGTAATCTTCATGCCTTCGGCAAGTCCCTTTACCGCATATTCGCGAGTCTTGGGTGCCTTGAGAATCTTCTTGATGATAGTTGGGCCAACGACACCGGCCACCACACACCAGAACTTTTCATTTTTCCATACGGACATAGTTTACTCCTTTTGTTTCGCCCTAATATCATCCCCGACTTGGTCGGGGATCTCCATTAAAGCTTTGTTGTTCTTTGCATAATAATCTACCTAAAATTTCAATCAAAAGCAACTTACATACAAACTAACAGATAAACTTCGAGCCCAAGTCCTATAAGGCTTCCGGGCGACTAACATTGTTAGAATTTTCCTAATTTAGTTCAGCCTATTTAACTTAGTTAGTGTAAAAAAAGTTAGCCCTATTCTTGTTCCAACTCGTTTATCAACTGAATATTGACCACCTTCATCCTTTGCGCAATGTTCTTCGTGTTCATCTTCAGTCCTATGGGTGCCCTCCACAACGTGGGCCTGCTTTCCATTGTGGGCCTCGGTGCCGCACTCCTTGCCGACTACACGCTCACCACGGCACTTGTTTACCTGTGCAAGCCGTATGGACGCACGCCATCCTAAGCGAAAAACCGAAAGGTTCGTAGTCGAAGGATTTAGGGCGTTCCCCGGCCCAAGTTCCCTGAGCCTGCCGAAGGGTGGGCCGGGTCGGGCTATACTCGCTTCGCTCGCCGAGCCTGTAGTCTCGGCCATTACGGGTGACTATCCCTAACGCAGAACTTCTTCACGAAAAAAAATTCTATTACATAAATTATATTTCAGCACAAGATGAAAAAAAGCATGTTCGTAAAATTAGCGTTGGTCATATCTATCCTGGCCGTTTTTTGTCACGCCGGTGATGTTTCTAATAGATTTTTTAGGTTCGGTACTAGCATTGGTCTTTCCTATGATTTCTTGGTGGGAAAAGATGGAAACCTGATGAATCCCATGGATTTCAATGGCCCAGGGTTTCTGCTTGCAATCAATACCATCTTTAACTTCCACGATCTCCCGGCACTCCGTACGGGACTGACTTATAATGTTCGCTCACTTGAAAACAATGTCGGCTTCGCAGACGAAAAGCTTGATCGCGACACCTACGTACGATACGAGACGGTCAGTTTGGGAATCCCCGTTCTTGCTCATTTTCAAACACAACATCTGTTCTATTTTGATGCTGGTTTGACCTTCGCTTTTATCATAAATGCGAAAGAGGCCTACAGCTGGAGAAAAAACAGTACCTACGGATTTTTAACAAAGTGGGATGGCGAGGGCCTTTCATTCTGCGACGTGCAGCTCACTGCAGGAACGGGAATTATGCTTGGAAGCCGCTTCGAATTGGGCTTACAAACATTATTCGGCCTAACAACTGTTTTGGACGCAAGTGAAATAAACAAGCGGTATGATGATATTAGCGTACACCTGTTATCATTCAGCGTAGCCCTCGGTTTCTATTTCATTTAGCAACGCATTAATCATGAACGAGCCTGTCTTACAAATCGCGCAAGGTCTTGCCATCCCGTTTTTAGGGACGGTTCTCGGTGCAGCCTGCGTCTTCTTTATGAAGAAGCAGATGGGGCAAAATCTTAAGCGCGGACTCCTGTCTTTTGCGGCGGGCGTCATGGTGGCGGCTTCTGTATGGAGCCTGCTTTTGCCCGCAATCAGCGCAAGCGAATCAATGGGCAAACTGGCTTTCATCCCGGCGACAGTCGGGTTCTGGGCCGGCATTCTATTCTTGTTTGTTTTGGATAAAATAACGCCGCACTTGCACTTGGGCAGCGCCACGCCCGAAGGCCCCAAGGCAAAACTGAAGCGCACGACAATGCTTACGCTGGCGGTGACTTTGCACAACTTGCCCGAGGGCATGGCTGTCGGTATCGTTTTCGCAGGCTGGCTTTCGGGGAATGTAGCCATCACGCTTTCGGGAGCGTTCGCGCTTGCCATAGGCATTGCCATCCAGAATTTCCCTGAAGGGGCGGTGGTTTCGCTCCCGCTCCGGGCCGAAGGGGCTTCCCGCAAAAAGGCTTTCGCCTTGGGAGCGCTCTCCGGAGCCGTAGAACCCGTAGGAGCCTTAATCACGCTGCTTGCGGCCGAGGCGCTCTCGCCGTTCATGCCTTACCTGCTTTCGCTTGCGGCAGGCGCCATGATTTACGTAGTTGTCGAAGAAATGCTCCCCGAAGTCAGCGAAGGCGAGCATTTTGACGCGGGCACCATCCTTTTTGCCGTGGGCTTCACGCTCATGATGGTGCTGGATTCGGCCCTGTAGGGTAAAAATCCCAAAAAATACAGAATTGACAATCATTCGCAAATTGACTATATTTTAATTTGCGAATCATTCGCAAATCGTGCAAATAGAGGAAAGATGGAATACAAGACCCAGTCAAAGCAGCAGATTCTGGACTTTATGGTAGGCAATCCGGACCGGATTTTCAAGGCGTCTGAAATAGCCCAGAGCCTGCCCGAAATCTCGCTGAGCACCGTTTACAGGAACCTTTCCAGGCTCGAAAAAGCCGGACTGATCCAGATTGTGGGTGCGGCCGAGAACAACGAACTGCAATACCGCTATACGGGTCCTGGCCGTTGCGAAGCCAAGATGCACTTGGTGTGCAAGGATTGCGGTAAGTTCTTTCACCTGGACGGTCCTGCTCTCAAGATGTTGCAGCTTTCCGTGCAGCGGGTAAGCGGTTTTGAACTGGACCAGCAGCAGTCGGTGCTGCTTGGCCGTTGTGCCGGTTGCTCCGGAAAGCCTCGCCACTCAAGGAGGCGCCATGTTTAAGGGATTTGTAGTCAAGGCGTTCCTCGGCGTGACTTTGTTGCTGGCCGCTTGCGGAACAAAATCCGAGACCGATGGTGCAGCGAAGAAAATTTCTGTTATTGCCGTGACACACCCGCAGTACGACTGGCTCAAGAATGTTCTTGGCGGGCGTGCCGACGCTGTTGACCTGAAATTGCTCATCAAGAACGGTGCCGACCTGCACAGTTACCAGCCCTCGGCCCAGGATATTGCGGCCATTGCAGGTGCTGACATGGTGGTGTATGTAGGCGGCGAATCCGACGAATGGATTGAGAAGGCTCTTGCGGCGACCCCGAAAGAAGGGCGCATAGAAGTAAACATGATGAAGGTCTTGGGAGACCGGGTGAAGGAAGAGGAAGTCGTGGAGGGCATGCAGGTAGAGACGAAAGACGAAAAGCCTGCCCTGAGCCTGCCGAAGGGACGAAAGACGAAAGAAATCGCAGAAGAGAACCACGAACACGCAGAAAGACATCACCATCACGACGAAGAGGAAGAAGTCGAGAACGACGAACACATTTGGCTATCGCTGAAAAACGCCGAAATACTGGTAAAGGCTCTTGCAGAGTCCATCGCAAAACTGGATACGGCCCATGCCACGGAATACCACATGAATGCGGCACTCTACATTGCAAAAATCAGTTCATTGGACGCCCAGTATCGTGCCACAATAGAAAATGCAACGCTCAAGACCGTCCTGTTCGGAGACCGTTTCCCGTTTCGCTATCTGGTGGACGATTACGGCATCAAGTATTATGCTGCATTTGTGGGTTGTTCTGCCGAAAGTGAGGCCAGTTTCGAGACGATAACCTTCCTTGCGGGTAAAATGGATTCCCTCGAATTGCCCGCCATCTTCACGATCGACGGCAGCGACGGGAAAATCGCCCGTGCCATTCTCGATGCCAGCAAGAAATCGAAAAACGCCGAAGTGTTGATGCTGAATTCCATGCAGTCGGTGAAAGACGAACAGATAAAGGCCGGTGCTGACTATCTCTCCATCATGCGAGATAATTTGGAAGTTTTGAAAAAGGCGATTAAGTAATGGGTTGTGAGTAGTGGGTTATGAGTGATGAGTAATGTGAAAACTCTAATAAAATGCCGTCAGCTGACGCTAGGTTATGGTAGCAAGGATCTGGTCCGGGATTTGGATTACGATATAAACGAAGGCGATTACCTTTGTATTGTAGGTCATAATGGTTCTGGCAAGACCACGTTCCTGAAGGGAATTGCCGGCCTTCTTTCGCCAAAGTCGGGAAACATTGAACTTTGTGGCGGTCTTAACCGCAATCAAATCGGGTACTTGCCGCAGATGACGGTGGTGCAAAAAGACTTTCCCGCTTCTGTCGAAGAGATTGTGCTGTCGGCATTTCAAGGGAAACACCGGCTGTTGCCTTTTTACAAGTCGGCGCACCGGGAGCGCGCCATGGAATGCATGGCGCTCACCCGAACCGAAAGTTTGCGCAAGTCCTGCTTCCGCGAACTTTCGGGGGGCCAGAAGCAGCGGGTACTGCTGGCGAGGGCCCTGTGCGCCGCCGAACGCCTGCTCTTGCTAGACGAGCCCGTTACCGGTCTGGACCCTGAATCTACCGGAACCATGTACCGCGTTATCGAAGACCTGCATCAAAAGGGAATGACTGTCGTCATGGTGACCCACGATGTGGATACCGCCCTGGACGACGCCACCCGCGTCATGGATTTCAATAAGATATCAACTAAAGAAAGATGAAACTATAAAGCTAAGGAGATCCCCGCCTTCGCGGGGATGACAGTGTGGTATGCCAATTGACAAGCTTCTTTTCTACCTAGATTTCCCCTTTGTGCGCTACGCCATTATCGTAGGCGTCTTGGTTTCGCTCTGCTCGTCGCTTTTGGGCGTGACCCTGGTACTCAAGCGTTACTCCTACATTGGTGACGGTCTTTCCCATGTGGCCTTCGGGGCCCTTGCCATTGCCTCGGTACTCAAGGTCACAAACAACATGCTCATTATCTTGCCCGTGACAGTTGCAGTCGCCATCCTCTTGCTCTGCACTGGTAAGAACGCTCGCATCAAGGGGGATGCCGCAGTCGCCATGGTTTCAGTCGGGGCCCTTGCTATCGGTTATCTGCTGATGAACATATTTTCTACATCGGCAAATATTTCGGGCGATGTGTGCACCACCTTGTTTGGTTCTACATCCATTCTTACATTGAAAGCAGGGGAAGTGTATCTCTGTGTAGTCCTTTCCGTTGTCGTGCTGGCCATTTTTGTGTTGTTTTACCACAAGATCTTCGCCATCACCTTCGACGAAAATTTTGCACGGGCAACCGGCGTAAACACCACGCTCTTTAACCTGCTGATAGCCATCATTGTCGCTGTCATTATCGTGCTTGCCATGAATCTGGTGGGGGCGCTTCTGGTGTCTGCCTTGGTGGTGTTCCCAGCTCTTTCGGCCATGCGCATTTTCAAGAGTTTCTTTTCGGTAACGGTCGCAGCAGCCGTTATCTCGGTGGCTTGTTCGCTTATTGGAATTCTAGTGGCTATCCTTGCAGGTACACCCGTTGGCTCCACCATTGTTGCCGCCGACATTGTTACATTCGGCGGTTTCTATTTGTTAAGTTTGGTTAGTCAGAACCACTAAAAAATTACCCCATACTCTATGGATAATTGTCCTCACTGCGGCGCCGAATTAAAGCAAGGCGCAAAATTCTGCCCCCATTGCGGGAGCGATGCCGACACCGGCTGGAAGGATGGCGCGGAATTTAGCGACCTGGAAACGCCGGATTACGACGAGATTGTGGAAAACGAGTTCGGTACGGACGAATACGGCAATAAGAAGAAAAAGGCGAACCCGCTCGCCATTGCAGCTGCGGTGATTGTAGCCCTCGCCTTTATTGCGGCATTTGTCTTGCACTAGGCAAGGGTCTTTTCCAGCTCCTTGATGGTCTCCCCCGCTTCCGTGAAGTCGTAGTCCCCAATCTGGTCTTTCAACTTCTTGAGCAGAGCCTCTTGAGCGGAGCTGAACGCAATATCCTTGATGGGTTCAAAGTCCCGCTTGCACATGGTAGCAGAGCAGGCATCCACATGCAGCTTAAGATTTTCCAGAACGCCCTTCAGTTTTTCTGCAGCCTGGGGGTCGGTCTTCTTGGAACTCGTGTCTTCCTTTTCGGAATTCATGTCGGCAAGAACCTTCGATAGAGCCTCTACCAACTTTTTAAGGGCTTCTTCAAAGGCAATGAGTTCGTTAAAGTTCTTCTGCTTATTCAGCAACGAATTTTCTAACGCAAGCCCCAGTTTCTGGACATTGGCAGCTCCGATAGTACCGGACAAGCCTTTGATGGTGTGGGCGATTCTTGCGGCGTCTTCGAACTTGGAGGCTTCTACGAACCTTCGTAAATCCTGGGCCTTGCTTCCGTAATCGTTGACAAAGCCCTGTACAATCCTGAGATACAGTGTACGGTTGTTATTGGCGTGATAGAGACCTGCAGAAATGTCAAAGTCCGGAATCTTCTGGAACCTGGCGGCAAAGTCCTTGTCGTCAGAAGAAAGCTGTACAGAATCTGAAGACACCACCGTAGTGGTCGTCTGGGTTTCAGCCGTTTCGGAAGCAATCGGCAGGAACTTCGCCATTTCTTCGTAAAGAACAGTGGGGTCAATGGGTTTTACGATATGGGCGTTCATGCCCGCTTCAAAACATTCTTCCTTGTCTTTCTGGAAGGCACGGGCGCTCATGGCAAGAATCGGGACTTTCTGGAAATACTCTTCCTGCTTTTCACGGATCTTCTTGGTGGCCGTCAAACCGTCCATAATGGGCATCTGGATATCCATCAGCACCAGGTCAAAGGAATTGGGCTTCAAGAGCTCAATCGCTTCTTTACCGTTGTTGGCAATCATGGCGGTAAGACCCACGCTGCTCAACAGGGAAACGGCCAGTTCCTGGTTCATCTTGTTGTCTTCGACAAGCAGCACCTTGGCATCCTTGAAGTAAATCTTGCGTTTTTCTTTCTTGACGGCCTTCTGGTAAACCGGTTTTTCGCCAACGGCCTCCTGCATTGCCGTGAGCAGCGAACTAATCTGGATTGGCTTGGCAAGACAACTGTTGAACCCGATTTCTTCGGCATGGATACGGTTGCTTTCTTCGAAATGCAAGGGGTGCATCAAAATCTTTGGAATCGTCAGCATATTTACTGGCAGACCCTTCACAAAGTTGAAGCCATCAGAAATGGGCATCTGGTAATCCACGATAAAGATATCGTAGGGAGCCTCCCCTGCCGATTCATGAGCCTGAATCAGGTCGATGGCCTCGTCAACAGAGCAGGCCTCTTCCACAACGCAACGGAACTTTTCAAGGGTGTGGCGCAGCACGGAACGAAGGTTCGCGCAGTCATCTACAAGCAGAATGTTCTTGTTCTGGAAGGAGTGAACCGACTTCCACTTGGGAGCGCCTACCTTGGGCGCAATAGGAAGCGTAATGGTAAAGTAGAATCTAGAGCCAACGCCGGAGGTGCTTTCCACCTTGAGCTGCCCGCCCATCAGTTCTACCAGGGACTTGGAAATCACAAGACCTAGGCCTGTACCGCCGTACTTGCGCGTGGTTGAACCATCTGCCTGAGTGAAGGCGTTGAACAGGCGCTTCAGCTGTTCCGGAGTCATGCCGATACCCGTATCCTTGACGCTGAAGGCCAGCTGGACATGGGTATCCGTCATCTTTTCCATCTGCACTTGAAGGGTGATGTCGCCTTTTTCCGTAAACTTCGTCGCATTGTTCACCAGGTTGGTGAAAATCTGGGAAAGGCGAAGAGGGTCACCCATCAAGGTTTCTGGAATTTCAGGGTCCACATCTACAATCAGCTCGATAGGACGCCCCGTAATACGGACTTCGGCCAGGGCAGCCACCTCGCTGATGGTATCTTGCAGCACGAACTGAATGACTTCCAGTTCCTGTTTCTTGGCTTCAATTTTCGAGAAGTCCAGAATGTTGTTGATAATGCCCAGCAGAGACTTTGCGGCACTGCTGATACGGTCCACAAAGCTGTGCTGCCGCTCGGAAAGTTCCGTTTCTGAAATCAGGTGGGCCATACCGATGATGGCGTTCATGGGCGTACGGATTTCGTGGCTCATGTTGGCCAGGAACTCGCTCTTGGCCTGAGTGGCCTGTTCCGCAATTTCGCGGGCCTCCACCACTTCGGAAATGTCCACCATGGAAAGCATATAGCCCACCACAGATTCCTGGACCTTCAAGGTCACCGCTTCGCCACGGAACCAGATTTCGCCCTTGCCGTCCTGTGAATTCAGCGAGAAGGAGTCTTTCCAGATTTCTTGCTTGGTAAACGAATTACCGATCGATTTTACGATATCTTCGGGCAAACCACACGAAATCAAATCATCAAGGGAATATCCAATAAGTTTACGCCATTCCTGATCAAAAACATCGGCCAGCTGCTTGGACATATACTTGATGTGGCGAGTCCTGTCGAAGATAATCAGCAGGGAACGGTCCGCCGACAGCATGATGGTATCCAAGATAGTATCTTTCTGGATGCCGCTGGTCTCATCGGTAATCATGAACAGGTAGCGGATACTTCCGTCGTCTTCCACCAGCAACTGGAAGAATACGTTCCACCAGGATTCTTCCCCGTTTGGGCTGGTAACCTTCACAATGGTCTTGCGTTCGCTGGGGTGTAGTTCTCCACCCATGGCCACCTTGCGGGCAAACTTTTCGAATTCCTCGCCCGGAAAAAATTTCCACAGGATTTCACCCTTGATATCTTCACCATTGTTCAAGAAATCAATAATGTTGGCACTGGCGTGGAGGATATCGAAGGAATCGTTGGTCAAAATCAAACTGAAATTAGGTGTAGCAAGCAGTGTGTCGAACAAGGTACTGGAACTGACGCTCTCGTTCAGGTCCTTTTCGATAAGCCACTTGAAAAGAAGATGCCCGGCAACGGAGGCAATAATCATCATGAAAAGAACGGCCAATGTCACAAGGAGCATGATGGCATTTAGGTCTTCACGGAGCTTGGACACCACCTTGTTCTGCTGGATAACGTGTATGGCATACATGGGAGCCTTGGTCATAGGGGTCACCATGAACACATAGTTCTGGTGACGAGAATTGGCCCGTTCAAAGCGGAATACCTTTCCGTAGTTCAAAGAGTCGGTATTAAAACCTTCTAAAGCAAGGTCACGAAGTTCCTGGATTGTGTCCAGCTCGATTTTTTTGACATTGGTCTCGTAGGGGAAATAGGTATATACCGTTTCGTTGTCGTTTCCCATAAGGATAGTGACACCACCCTCTTCCCTTGCAATGCTGGAAATCAGGGAACGAATCTTTTGCAGGTCGATGTCTTCTGCCACGACTCCGCGAATCTGCTTGTCCTTGTCCCAAAGCGGGGCGGAAATGGACAAGACGTTTTTCTTGAGGGCGGGCTTGATATACGGCCCTGTCAAGGCTACGCCCTTGTTACGGGAAGCCTCCAGATACCAGGACTTGGTTCGGACTTCGGAAACCGTTTTTTCCAGTTTATCCCCAAGGGCACTCATGTATTCGCCGTTGGAGAATCCGTAATAGACGTCGGAGATGTCCTCGTCTTCTTGCTGTTGCTTTGCAAGAACGGAGCGCAAGGACGCTTTTCCCGTCTGTTGAACCTTCTTCTGGAACTTGCTGAAGTCCTCCTGTTTTTCTTGAAGGTAGAGTTCACACTGACGGATGTTTTTCTTGAAACTGTTTTCGGTACTGCTGTAGGCGCTAGAAATCAGGGTGGACTTGATATAGAAAAAGAATATGAGGATAAGGGCCACCGTGGCAATGAGCACGGGAACCATATAGACAAGTGAAATTCGCCAGTTCAGTTGACGGCGCTTATCATTTAGCGAATTATTACTCAAATTCCTTCATCCTTGAATTTCTGGTACAGTGCGGGAAGCGTGTCGGCAATTCCGGCAAAAGCCTCCACCACATCGGGGTCAAACTGCTTTCCCTTGCCCTTGAGAACTTCTGCAACCGCAACTTCGTGAGGCAGAGGTTCTTTGTAGGGGCGCTTGGAAACGAGGGCATCATAGACATCGGCTACGGCCATAATCCTTGCACAAAGGGGAATTTCGTCGCCCTTGAGCTTGCGAGGGTAACCGTTGCCGTCGTAATACTCATGGTGACACCAGGCAATATCGGCAGCGATCAAAATCATGGTCTTGTCTTCGAGACCCTTGGCGGCATCCACCAACACGTTGTAACCCATCGCGGCGTGTTCCCGCATAATGGCACGCTCTTCTTCGTTGAGCTTGCCCGGCTTGCGGAGAATCTCGTCCTGGATGCCCACCTTGCCGATATCGTGCAGGGGGGCAGCCGTCGCAAAATAGTCCACATATTCTCTATTGGGAATGTCCTTTGCAAATTTCGGATTTTTCATCAGGATTTCGGCCAGCTTCTGCACCACGAACTGAGTTCTCTTGATGTGACCGCCGGTTTCCGGGTCACGGTATTCGGCCAGAGCGCCGAGGCTGGTGAGCATGACCTTCAGGGTGTTTCTCAGGTCCTGGGTCTTTTCGATGACCAGCTCGTTGAGGTGGTCACGCTGGCGCTTGTATTCCAGCTGGTTCTTGATGCGGAGCAGCACCAGGTCCGGAGAGAAGGGCTTGCCGATATAGTCAACGGCACCCAGGTTCAGGCCGGTCTGTTCGCTCTTGGAATCGGACTTTGCCGTTAAAAAGATGACAGGCGTGCCGCCCAAGATATTTCGTGCCTTCATCTGGCGGAGGGTTTCGTACCCGTCCATCTCGGGCATCATTACATCCAAAAGAATCAGGTCGGGCTTGACCCTCTCGGTGAGCATAAGGGCCTTGTGACCGTCAAGGGCTACAAAAACATCGTAATCGTTTGAAAGAATTCCTTCGAGAACTTCGATATTGGTCTTGGTGTCATCTACCACCAAAATTTTCGCGCGCGTTGCTTCCATATTCCAAATATATGTATAAAAAGTTGAAATAACACAAATTGTCTTATTCCAAATTGGACTATGTTAACGCGTTATTATGCAAAAACTTACAAAAAACTTTTATGGACGCAACTGGGCATTGCCAAGGGCCCGATTCAGCTTGATGAAGGCGTTCACCGGGTCGGCGTAGTTCCAGACGCCGCCCAGGACGGCGATTCCTGACGGGTCGAAGGGGCGGACTGACGGTAAGGTTTCTTCGTCCAGGCCACCCGAAAGAATAAGCGGGATATTCGAGGGATTGAAGCCTTCCCTATCGGTTTCCAGCCGTGACAGGTCCACGCAAGAGACAGGCTCTACCGCAAAGGCGGGCTGAAAAACCGGCCCGAGAAGGGCTCCAGCTACCCAGGGAGGCAGTTTCGTGATTTCTTCTACGCTCTTGCAGGCGGCGACGGTATTTATCCTGTACCAGGAGGGCGGAATATCGCCGGCGAGGCGACCCGTGTCGCAGAGGCAGCCCCGGACTTCTAGCCGCTCCGCCATATCCGGCGTGCCACGTACCCAGATGCGGTCCCGGCATTCCATGGGGAGCCCGAGAAGCCAACGTTCGTATTCAGATTCGGAGGCGTAGGGAGCGCCGTTCCTCCCCCGCTTCTGGAGGATCAGGCGGGAAAGGCCCCGGGAAAACATCTGCTCAATGTCGTCGAATTCGGCGGAAAAGTCGTCGGGAGCGGTGATGAGCCACAGGTGGAGCATGGGGAGAATATAGTAATTAGGGGCTAGGGGCTAGGGGCTAGGATCTAGGGGTTAGGGGTTAGGTATTAGGGCCGCAGGGGACAAGAAGTGTCATCCAGAGCGACGAAGTCGCGAAGGATCCAGTTCAAAGGGATAGGTAGCTAGGGGTTAGGATCTAGGATTTAGTAAGGCTGGTCTCAAGAGGTGTCATCCTCGCGACCTGTGGTGAGCTGCGTCGAACCAAGGCGAGGATCCGCTTGAGTAGGAACGTATGAGGTGTGAGGTGTGGGATTGGTAATGAGTTATGAGTTATGAGTTTTGAGTATTGATTTTTGAGTTTTGAGTGACCAGCTATGAGTACCATTATGTTTCTATTCTCAATATGTCTTGTTTCTTTTATGACTGAAAACCCATAACTGAGGACTGTTTACGCCTTTGGTGCCAAACCGAAATGTAAAGCGGAATTTACACAGCCGGCGGGTATTTTTTCAGAAATCCCTTGCGTACGGGGTTTTAGGGGCGGGCCCATAGGAAAGGGGGTAGCGGATGCCGAAGGGAGATCCCCGTGATTCTATCGCTTCGCTCCAGAGTGACAGCGGGGATGACATTGGGCAGGAGCGAGGGGGACAACAGTCCCAAGGCGAGAGTTCTGGCAAACGAAGTTTGGCATAACCGAGCCGGTCTGTTGGGGCTTGAGCGTAGCGAAAGACCATTTCTCCCCATCTAAAAAAACCTTATATTAATGTCAATTTTCAAATTTTTTTTCCCCCGCCCCCTCAATCTTTATATTTTTCATCTTGGATTTTACGCTTTTGGCTCCAAATGGGCCGGAAGCGCACTTAAATCAGATTTTTTCGAAAAAACCTAAAAATTGGAGACACACATGGCAAAAAAGATGATTGCGTGTGATGGTAACGAAGCCACCGCTAGCGTAGCGTTTGCTGTTAGCGAAGTTGCGGCAATTTACCCGATTACACCGTCTAGTCCTATGGCTGAGCACGCCGACAACTGGAGTGCTGCAGGCAAGAAGAATATTTGGGGTCAGGTACCCCGCGTGTTTGAAATGCAGTCCGAAGGTGGCGCTGCCGGTACCGTTCACGGTGCTCTGCAGGCCGGTGCTTTGACCACGACCTTCACCGCTTCCCAGGGTCTTCTCTTGATGATCCCGAACATGTACAAGATTGCGGGCGAACTGACCCCCACGGTCTTCCATGTGACGGCCCGTGCCCTTGCCATGCAGGGCCTTTCTATTTTCGGTGACCATTCCGACGTGATGGCCTGCCGCCAGACCGGCTTTGCCATGCTCGCCTCCAGCTGCGTGCAGGAATGCCAGGACCTCGCTCTCGTGGCCCACGCTTCCACTCTCGAAAGCCGCGTTCCGTTCATGCACTTCTTCGACGGTTTCCGTACCTCTCACGAAGTGATGAAGATCGAAGCTCTCGAAGACGGCGTTATCCGTAACGTCATCGATGAAAAGTATGTGAAGGCTTGCCGTGAACGCTGCCTTACCCCGGACCGTCCGACCATGCGCGGTACCGCACAGAACCCGGACGTCTACTTCCAGGGCCGCGAAACGGTGAACCCGTTCTACGCCAAGGTTCCGGAAATTGTCCAGAAGTACATGGACAAGGTTGCTAGCTACACTGGCCGTCAGTACCACATCGTGGATTACGTCGGTGCACCCGACGCCGACCGCGTGATCATTTCCATGGGTTCTTCGACCTGCACCATCGGTGACACCGTCAAGTACCTCAATTCCAAGGGCGAAAAGGTCGGTCTCGTGAACATCCGCCTGTACCGTCCGTTCCCGATGGAAGCCGTCGTTGCCGCTCTCCCGAAGACCGTCAAGAAGATTGCCGTCCTCGACCGCTGCAAGGAACCGGGTTCCGCTGGCGAACCGCTCTTCCAGGACGCCCTGACCGCTATCTCCGAAGCCGTGATGGCCGGCAAGATGGCTATGCCGAAGATGATCGGCGGCCGCTACGGTCTCTCTTCCAAGGAATTCACCCCGGCCATGGTCAAGGCCATCTACGACGAACTCGCCAAGGCCGACCCGAAGGCACGCTTCACCGTCGGTATCAACGACGACGTTTGCCACACCAGCCTCACCATCGACCCGAACTTCAAGCTTGAAAGCGACTTCTTCCAGGCTATGTTCTTCGGTCTGGGTTCCGACGGTACCGTG
>Ga0129306_1000999_pt1 | contig 36892 bp, 24 predicted proteins | sample P827metagenome_FD_94438 | JGI IMG/M metagenome (GOLD analysis project Ga0129306, IMG submission 94438) | Capybara group fecal microbial communities from Wisconsin, USA - P827 metagenome | ecosystem: Host-associated > Mammals > Digestive system > Large intestine > Fecal | place: USA: Wisconsin...
AAGGTCAAAGAACTCTTCACAAGATACGGGCAGGACTTGGATCCTGCGTTCGGCACGGATATTCTGGATGTTAAGTCGTTTAAGATTACGAAGGTTACGGATTCTTTGTATCGATTCGATATTACGCCCGATAAGAGTGCGGACGAGACTTTGTTCGTTCACGTAAGAAGTATGAAATAAATTCCCGGTGTTCCGGTTTTGAAAGGTAGTCAAATGTAAAAATCAAAATCTGCTCTGTTCTTGATGGAGCTAATTATCGTCATATTGTTTTTTGCCCTTACAAGCGCCGTGTGCATGCGTGTGTTCATTAAGGCACATGATGTGGCACATGAGACCGAGAGCGCCAATTACGCGGTCCTGTGGGCCGATAACGCGGCCGAATGCTTCTATGAGTTCGGCGGAAGCGGTCGTGACATGATTGAGACTACGCTTTCCTCGGCATTCAATCTGCCGGAGTACTCTTATTCTTTGGATTTTTCGTCGGATGAGACCTTTGAATATATGACGTTTAAGTTCTTCTACACTCCGAAGTCCGAGGAAGTGTATGCGTACACCTTCAAGCGTCATAAGAAGGAGGTGTCGTAATGGCTAAGAAAAAACGTGAATTACCGTTAAATGTCGGAACGTCCTCGGTATTGTTTATATTCGTAATCTTGTGTCTGGTTTCTTTTGCTATATTGTCGCTCTCAAGCGCCATGAGTGATTACAAGCTCAGTAAGCGTGTTGTGGAGAACTCCCAGGCTTACTACGACGCCTGCAATGAGGCCGAGGAGCAGCTGGCAAGCTTTGATAAGACGCTTAAGGATTTGTACGATACAGGGATTTCGAGAGCGGGATATTTCGAGAATGTGGGCAAAAAAAAGGCCTTCGCAATACCGATTAATGATATCCAGACCTTGGAGGTTGAGATACGGATTCTTTATCCCGAGAATGCAGGCGAGTCGTTCTATGATATTACTTCGTGGAAGACCGATACTACCGGAGAGCTTGACTACGACGATACGTTGCCGGTATTCGGTAAGTAAATTGAAATGGGCTTTTAAATATTTGAAAGCATGATAAAAGGCACGTGGCTTACACCACGTGCCTTAATTGTTATTACTTATTCTTCATCTGCAGAAGCTGCTTCCTCGGTTTCGTATACGAGTTCTTCTTCTACTGTGATGGTCTCTTCGGGCTCTTCGGAAGCCGCGCGCTGCTTGGCTGCCTTAGCTTCGGCTTCTGCTCTTTCAACAAGCATCTGCTCGTATCTTTCATCGGATGAAAGTTCTACGTCTCTGTAACGCTTCATACCTGTACCTGCAGGGATGAGCTTACCTAAGATAACGTTTTCCTTAAGACCGATAAGGGGATCTACCTTACCCTTAATAGCTGCTTCTGTAAGAACCTTGGTGGTCTCCTGGAAGGAAGCTGCTGACAAGAAGGAGTTGGTAGCAAGAGCGGACTTGGTAATACCAAGGATAACTCTTGTTCCCTCTGCGGGAGCCTTACCTTCAGCAATGAGCTGTTCGTTCATGTCTTCAAAGTCAAGGAAGTCAATCATGGAGCCGGGAAGGAATTCTGCATCGCCGTTGTTCTCGATACGAACCTTCTTAAGCATCTGACGTACAATGACTTCGATGTGCTTATCGTTGATATCAACACCCTGGAGACGGTATACACGCTGAACTTCTCTGAGCATGTAATCCTGTACCGCACGGATACCTTTAATCTTGAGTAAGTCGTGAGGGTTAACGGAACCTTCGGTGAGTTCGTCACCGGCTTCGATAATCTGCTCATCGGTTACCTTGATACGTGAACCGTAAGGGATGAGGTAAGACTTGGACTCACCTGTTTCCTCGTTGGTAACTACTACTTCACGCTTTTTCTTAGTATCTTTAATGCTTGCCTTACCGCCGAATTCAGCGATGATTGCAAGTCCCTTAGGCTTTCTTGCTTCGAACAATTCCTCTACACGGGGAAGACCCTGTGTGATATCGCCGCCGGCAACACCACCGGTATGGAATGTTCTCATGGTAAGCTGTGTACCGGGCTCACCGATTGACTGAGCTGCGATGATACCTACAGCTTCGCCTACCTGTACTGCTTCACCGGTTGCCATGTTGGCACCGTAACACTTAGCGCAGATACCGTTGTGTGAACGGCAGCAAAGGATGTTACGAACCTTAATGCGTGCTCCGGGATTAACATTGCCCTCTTCATCGGATACGGGCTTACCGTTAACGTCAATACCTTCCTTGAGCACTCTTGCTGCACGACTGGGGGTAATCATGTGGTTCTTCTTAACGATTACTTCGCCCTTGGCGTTAAGAATGTCATCGCAGGTATATCTGCCCTGGATACGGTCCTTAAGACCTTCGATTGTTTCCTTACCGTCCATGAATGCATATACATCCATTCCGGGAATCTCTTCTCTGCCTTCACAGCAGTCGATTTCACGAATGATAAGTTCCTGTGATACGTCAACCATACGACGGGTTAAGTAACCTGAGTCAGCGGTTCTGATAGCGGTATCGGACAGACCCTTACGAGCACCGTGTGCGGACATGAAGTATTCGAGTACGTCAAGACCTTCACGGAAGTTGGACTTAATAGGAAGCTCAATGGTCTTACCGGTTGTATCCGCCATAAGTCCACGCATACCTGCAAGCTGCTTGATCTGCTGGTTACTACCACGGGCACCGGAGTCGGCCATCATGAATATGTTGTTGTACTTGTCAAGACCGTCAAGAAGCTCTTTGGTAAGCTTGCCATCGGCCTCGTTCCAGGTCTCTACTACCGCACGATATCTTTCTTCGTCGGTGATAAGACCTCTTCTGTAGTTACGTGTAATCTTTTCAACGGTCTCCTGAGCGCCTTCAAGAATTTCGGGCTTGGAAGCAGGCACGGTCATATCGGAAATTGATACGGTCATAGCTGCTCTTGTGGAGTACTTGTAACCGGTAGCCTTAACAAGGTCAAGAACTTCAGCGGTTACTGATGCGCCGTGTATATTGATTACTCGCTGTAAAATCTCTTTTAAGTGCTTTCTCTTTACGTGGAAGTCTACTTCAAGTAAAAGAGCATTCTCTCTCTTGGAGCGATCTACGTAACCTAAATCCTGAGGGATAATCTCATTGAAGAGGAGGCGTCCGAGAGTGGTCTCGATGATACCTTCAACTTCTTCGCCGTTCCACTCGGTGGTCTTTCTTACATAGATGCTCTGGTGAAGAGTAATCTCACCGTTCTCGTATGCAAGTAAAGCTTCTCTGGTGGAGTTGTAATATCTGCCCATGATATCGATAACACGACAGGTTACAACACGGTTTCTCTCAGTGTCAACGCATACTCTTACAATTGCATTGTAGTCAAGATGTGCGTCCTTGATGGCAGCAACTGCTTCCTTGGCAGCGTCGCCTTCTTTGCCTTTAACGGCCTTGGCAACTTTCTTCTCGTATTCTTCGTAAGCAGCCTTGAGCTCATCGATTGAAGCGAACTCTGCAACAGCCTGATCCTTAAGAGAAGGGTTGTCATAGTACTTGTGCATGGTGAGGTAGTAAATACCAAGAACCATATCCTGTGTAGGAACCGCAACAGGGCCACCGTCCGAAGGCTTTAAGAGGTTGTTGGGAGAAAGAAGAAGGAATCTGCATTCTGCCTGAGCCTCTACGCTAAGAGGAAGGTGTACAGCCATCTGGTCACCGTCGAAGTCGGCGTTGAAAGCGGTACATACAAGGGGATGAAGCTTAATAGCCTTACCTTCTACAAGGATGGGCTCGAAAGCCTGAATACCAAGTCTGTGAAGTGTAGGAGCACGGTTAAGCATTACGGGATGCTCTTTAATAACGTCCTCGAGCACATCCCATACCTGGGAGTCGAGTCTTTCAACAAGCTTCTTGGCATTCTTAATATTCTGGGAAATGCCACGTCCCACAAGCTCCTTCATAACGAAGGGCTTGAACAATTCGATTGCCATCTCCTTAGGGAGACCGCACTGGTAAATCTTAAGTTCGGGTCCTACTACGATAACGGAACGTCCGGAGTAGTCTACACGCTTACCGAGAAGGTTCTGACGGAAACGTCCGCCCTTACCCTTTAACATATCGGAAAGAGACTTAAGAGCTCTGTTACCGGGGCCTGTTACGGGACGTCCGCGACGGCCGTTGTCGATAAGTGCGTCAACTGCTTCCTGAAGCATTCTCTTCTCGTTACGTACGATGATGTCGGGCGCACCGAGTTCGAGAAGTCTCTGTAAACGGTTGTTACGGTTGATGATACGTCTGTAAAGGTCGTTAAGATCGGATGTTGCGAATCTGCCGCCTTCAAGCTGTACCATAGGACGAAGGTCCGGAGGGATAACGGGAATAACATCCATTACCATCCACTCGGGCTTGTTACCGGACTCACGGAAAGCTTCCACAACCTCGAGTCTCTTGATGATACGAGCTCTCTTCTGGCCGGTGGACTCCTTGAGTTCAGCCTTTAATTCTTCGGCTTCGGTCTCAAGATCGATAGCCTGTAATAACTCTTTAATAGCCTCGGCGCCCATTCCTACACGGAACTTGTTGCCATAGGTTTCCTTGGCATCCTGATACTCACGTTCGGAAAGAACCTGCTTGTATTCAAGGTTGGTCTCGCCTGCGTCGAGTACAATGTAAGATGCAAAATAAAGTACCTTCTCGAGTACTCTGGGAGAGATGTCGAGAATGAGACCCATACGGGAAGGGATACCCTTGAAGTACCAGATATGAGAAACAGGAGCAGCGAGCTCGATACGTCCCATACGCTCACGACGAACGCTTGCCTTGGTAACTTCTACACCGCAGCGGTCACAGATAACGCCTTTATAGCGAATCTTCTTGTACTTACCGCAGTGACACTCCCAGTCTTTGTTGGGTCCGAATATTCTTTCACAGAACAAGCCATCTTTCTCGGGCTTTAATGTTCTGTAGTTAATGGTCTCGGGCTTGGTAACGATACCGAAATCCGGGTCGTCACCGCGTCTGGACCAAGCCCTGATCTTCTCAGGGGATGCTAAGCCGATCTGAATCTTATCAAAAGTCATCGGCTGGTATGTATCATTCTTAATTTCCGACATTTATGGCGCTCCTTTACATTTTTATTAGAAAAACTTATTCGTCGAGGCTTCCTTCGTAATCGTCTTCTGCAAATTCCATATCCTCTTCAAAGGAATCTTCTGCTTCTACAAGTTCACCGGACTCATCGAATTCCTGAGTCTGATAACCTGCCGATGCGAAGTCTTCATTGCCTCTGCCGCCTCTGTCGCTTCCGTCGATTTCAGCCATTCTGAAATCGGTCTCGCCATAGTCGACTGATTCTGTAAGTTCAACTTCGGTATTGTCCTCACGAAGTACCTTGATATCAAGACCGAGGGACTGTAATTCCTTAAGGAGTACCTTGAAGGACTCGGGAATACCGGGCTTGGGAATGTTCTCGCCCTTAATAATTGCCTCGTAGGTCTTAACACGGCCGACAACGTCATCGGACTTAACCGTAAGAATTTCCTGTAAGGTATAAGCAGCACCGTAAGCTTCCAGTGCCCAAACTTCCATTTCACCGAAACGCTGACCACCGAACTGGGCTTTACCGCCGAGAGGCTGCTGTGTAACGAGTGAGTAAGGGCCGGTTGAACGAGCGTGAATCTTATCGTCAACCAGGTGGTGGAGCTTAAGATAATGCATGTGACCGATTGTGGTAGGTCCGTCGAAGAGTTCACCGGTACGGCCGTCTCTTAACTGAACTTTACCGTCTCTGGAAATCGGAACACCCTTCCAAAGTGCTCTGTGAGCTCTGTTCTCCGAAAGGTAATCATAAACTTCGGGAAGAAGTTCATCCTTGTGGAGACTTGAGAAGGTAGGTGCATTCTTATCATATTTGGTTCCGTTCTTCTCAGCTTCAGCCTTAGCTTCTGCCTCGTCGAAAGGAAGATTTACGTAGTCATTGGCAAGTTCAAGGGAATCCTGAATGTCTTTCTCGTTAGCGCCGTCAAATACGGGTGTTGCGATGTTGAAGCCAAGAGCCTTGGCTGCAAGTGACAAGTGGATTTCAAGGACCTGTCCGATATTCATACGTGAAGGTACGCCCAAGGGGTTAAGCACGATATCAAGGGGACGACCGTTGGGAAGATAAGGCATATCTTCTACAGGAAGTACTCTTGAAACGACACCCTTGTTACCGTGACGACCTGCCATCTTATCGCCGACGCTGATCTTACGCTTCTGAGCGATGTAGACACGAACGGATTCGTTAACGCCGGGTGACAACTCGTCGCCGTTTTCTCTTGTGAATACCTTGGCAGCTACTACGATACCGTATTCGCCGTGAGGTACCTTAAGGGAGGTATCTCTGACCTCGCGAGCCTTCTCACCGAAGATTGCTCTTAGGAGTCTTTCCTCGGCTGTAAGCTCGGTCTCACCCTTAGGTGTAACCTTACCTACGAGAATGTCGCCGGCACGAACCTCAGCACCGATACGGATAATACCTCTGTCATCAAGATCCTTAAGGGCATCGTCGCCGACACCGGGAACGTCTCTTGTGATTTCTTCGGGTCCGAGCTTGGTATCACGAGCTTCTGCTTCGTATTCCTCTATATGAATGGATGTATAAACGTCATCCTGTACAAGGCGCTCACTTAAAAGTACAGCATCCTCGTAGTTGTAGCCTTCCCAGGTCATGAATCCGATAAGAGGGTTCTTACCGAGTGCAAGTTCACCACCGGAAGTGGAAGGTCCGTCAGCGATAACTTCGCCCTTCTCTACTCTCTCGCCCTTGAATACGATGGGCTTCTGGTTGTAGCAGTTGGACTGGTTACTACGCTGGAACTTTGTAAGCTTGTATTCTACGGTCTCGCCGTTATCCTGATTGATACGTACGAGATTGGATGATACATAATCAACAACACCGGATTCCTTGGCAACTACGCAGACACCTGCGTCTACTGCTGCCTTGGGCTCCATACCGGTACCTACTGCGGGAGCTTCGGTAACCATAAGCGGTACGGCCTGACGCTGCATGTTGGAACCCATGAGGGCACGGTTAGCATCGTCGTTCTGAAGGAAAGGAATAAGCGCTGTAGCAACTGAGAATACCATCTTAGGAGATACGTCCATGTAATCGAACATGGTGATGGGATATTCCTGTGTCTCCTCACGGAAACGACCTGATACGGACTTCTTAACGAAGGTTCCGTCAGGATTAAGTGCTACGTTAGCCTGAGCTACGTGGTAGTTGTCTTCCTCATCCGCTGTCATGTATACAACTTCGTCGGTAACGCGAGGGTTCTCGGGATCTGTCTTATCAATCTTACGATAAGGAGCCTCGATGAAACCGTATACGTTAATTCTTGCATAAGATGCAAGAGAGTTAATAAGACCGATGTTGGGACCTTCGGGAGTCTCGATAGGGCACATACGTCCGTAGTGGGAGTAATGTACGTCTCGAACTTCGAAGGAAGCTCTCTCTCTTGAAAGACCGCCGGGACCAAGTGCCGACAAACGTCTCTTATGAGTTAACTCACCGAGAGGGTTGTTCTGATCCATGAACTGTGAGAGCTGTGATGAACCGAAGAACTCCTTAACAGCAGCCTGTACGGGCTTGATGTTGATAAGAGCCTGAGGAGTAACTTCCTCGGTATCATGTGTCTGCATACGCTCACGAACCACACGCTCAAGTCTTGAAAGACCGATACGGTACTGGTTCTGTAAAAGCTCACCGACAGCACGGATACGTCTGTTTCCTAAGTGGTCGATATCGTCATCGTTACCGATACCGTACTCAAGATGCATATTGTAGTTAACGGATGCAAAAATATCGTCAACGGTAATGTGCTTGGGAACAAGTTCATGTACGTTGCGCTTCAATGCATCGAATAATTCTTCGGGCTTATCGCCGTACTCATCAAGAATAGCCTTGAGAGTGGGATAGTAAACAGCCTCGGTAATGCCGAGTTCTGCGGGATCGCAGTCTACGTACTTGGTAATGTCAACCATTAAGTTGGAAAGAACACGCTCAACGCGCTCTTCTGTCTCTACCATTACGAAAGGAACTGCCGCATCCTGAATTGCGTTAGCGATTTCAACAGTAATCTTGGTGCCTTTCTCGGCAACCACTTCACCTGTTACGGGTGATACTGCATCCTCTGCAAGAACCATGTTGCGGATACGGTTCTTAAGCGCAAGTTTCTTATTAAATTTATATCTACCTACACGTGCTAAGTCATAACGCTTGGGGTCAAAGAACATTCCCTCGATAAGGCTCTTTGCGGTATCAACGGAAAGAGGCTCGCCGGGACGAATCTTCTTGTAAAGTTCAAGCAAACCTTCCTGATAGTTGCTTGATGTATCCTTGGCAAAAGAAGCTTCAATCTTAGGCTCGTCGCCGAATACTTCTTTAATCTCTTCATTGGTACCAAGTCCGAGGGCACGCAAAAGAACGGTAATCGGAACCTTACGGGTTCTGTCTACACGTACATAAAAGACATCATTGGAATCTGTCTCGTATTCAAGCCATGCACCACGATTGGGAATAACCGTTGAAAAGAACAAACGCTTACCGATTTTATCGTGCTCGATATTATAGTAGATACCGGGAGAACGAACCATCTGGCTTACGATAACACGCTCGGCACCGTTGATTACGAATGTACCGGTTTCTGTCATAAGAGGAAGATCTCCCATGAAGATATCGTGTTCGATGATGGCTCCCGTTTCCTTGTTGCAAAGACGTACTTTGACTTTCAAGGGAGCTGCATATGTAGCATCTCTTTCCTTACACTTCTCGATTGTGTACTTGGCATCTTCCTTGCAAAGTTCGGAATCTACGAACTCAAGGCTTAATCTACCGCCAAAATCTTCAATCGGAGAAATGTCGTCAAATACCTCTTTTAATCCGTCCTTTAAGAACCACTCGTAAGAGTCCTTCTGAACTTCAATAAGGTTGGGCATTTCCAAAACTTCTTTTTGTCGAGAATAACTCATACGTGAATTTCTGCCTGCGGCAATAGGACGTATTCTGTTTTTTTCCATTGACACTCACCCCGTTCTTATGATTTAGCACTTTTTTATGGAAAAAGGGCATAAAAAACCAAAGCACTCCACAATAGAGCAACCTACATTCTACGTCAAAATTTTTATTAAGTCAAGGGTTATTTTATAAAATTTCTCTCCCCGATTTCGGGGAGAGATTATAGACATTTTAAGAAATGAATTTAGAAATCGTACTGTACAAAAGTTTCGGCTCGATGGGCTTACTAAGATGAGCGTTCATGCCCGCCTCCAAAGAAGCCTGCACATCCTGCGAAAATGCATTGGCCGTCATTGCAACAATCGGAATCGTAGCCGCGTCGTCTCTCTCCATCGAACGAATACGCTTCGTCGCAGTAAGTCCGCTCATAACCGGCATTCGAATATCCATAAGAATCATATCGTAGTAGCCCGGCGCATGAGACGAGAACTGTTCAATCGCCTCCTGACCGTTAACCGCAGTTTCGGTAATCATACCTTTCTTTTGCAATACGGCTTCGGCAATTTCTCTGTTGATGTCATTGTCCTCCACCACGAGAACGCGCTTGCCTTCAAGGTCGATTTCTTTGTTCATTGCTACGGCGCGCCCGCCTTCTTCGGCAAGGTCAAAAGAAAGATGCACGGTGAACTTGGAGCCCACACCCGACTTGCTCTCTACCTCAATGCTGCCGCCGAGCGCATCGACTATACCCTTTACGATTGAAAGGCCTAGGCCCGTTCCGTTAAGATCGGAGTTGACGTCGTGCGACTCCTGGGCAAAGGGCTCGAAAAGATGCTTCTGGAACTCTTCGCTCATTCCGATTCCGTCGTCCGTCACCACGAAGGTATCAAATACCTTGTTACCGACTCTTGTATCTTCCTTGCATTCAAAGAGAATATGTCCGCCGGCATTGGTATACTTGACCGAATTGGACAGCAGATTTACAAATATCTGAGTAAGTCTCAACGGATCCGCATAAATGAATCTGTCGTCGGGAATACTCGAATTCCACTTAAGCTCTATGCCTTTCTTGGCGCACATGGGACCTATCAGCATATCTACCGAACCCCAGAACTCCGAGAACGCATACGGCACGGGATTGACCGTGAATTTCTCCTGCTCAAGCTTAGACATATCAAGTACGTCATTGATAAGCTGCAAAAGAAAGCGTCCCGAATACTGAAGCTTGGATATATAAGAATCCAGAAGTTCCGGATTGTTAATCTCGTCTTTCATAAGAGACGCAAGGCCCAGAATCGCATTCATGGGGGTACGCATCTCGTGACTCATACGGGTTAAGAATTCGCTTCGGGCGTTCATGGCGATTTCTTTGTCCCTTAAGGCCTTGGAGAGGCGGTTCTTGGCATCGTCTTCCTTGCTGATGACTTCGGTAACGTCCTGTTTGATTACGCAGAGGAAATTGCGCGTGGGATCGAGGTAGGAGTACTGGAACAGCTTCTTGCGAATACTTCCAGTGCGGTCCCGCTCGTCAAGCAGGAACTCGTGCATACCGTTCTGCGATATAAGCTCGTCTACGCGCTCTAGGTTCGTAAGTCTGAAGGCACGCTCCACATCGTGAGCATCAACCGACTCCCTGATATACGCGCCCATCTCAACATCGTAAACATCTCCGTAAGTGCCGCGAATCTCCTGTCCGGGCTTAACGTTGAATGTTATGGTACGATTTAACTTTCTCTCGACGCACATTACGTAGTCGTAGTTCTGCTCTACAATCTTATTGAGGACGCCCATGAGGATACGTTCCTCGGTGATGTCTTCCACCACGATTGACGCAAGCAGCTCGCCCGATACCGGATGGGTCTTAAGTATGCATTCGATATCAAGCCAGATTCTCTCGGTCTCGTCTACGGTGAAGCCCGCTATAACCGAGAACCTGCGCTTGTCGGCCTTGTAGGCCTGCTTAATGGTATTAAGGTCCAGGAATCTTGAAAGACGCATCTTGGAACCGGGGTCAAGCGCCATTCCTATCATGCGTTCACGCACCTCTTCCCAGTCCATGCCTTCTTTGAGTTTAAAGACGTTGACCTCACGGATATGAGTAAGACTGTCTCTTGAAATGTTAAAGATAAAAGAAAACACGCGTCTCTTGGCCGCAAGCTCGCCGCTTAAGATTCCGTACTTGTTACGTCCGCTCCATGCGCTGTCGGAGTACTCGGCTACAAAATCATCGTCCTCGCTTCCCGCAAAGAACGTAACCTCGCTGTCAAAAACAAGACCCTCGATACGTATGTAAGTGGTAATCATACCCGTAATGATGGCAAGCAGTCCCACAATAATAATCTTCGACATATCTATGCCGTTAATGATGCCGCCTTGGGTAAAATAAATCGTTACGGACACAAGACCCGCGCCGAACAACTGACCGAGTATCAAAAAGAAAGGCTCTATCAGAATAATGACCGAAAGCGGAATCGCCATCGCAGCGTACTCGACTATCGCAAGTGTGTCGGGATACATAAACTGAATGTGCCCCACCACGATAAATCCGAGCACGTACCAAAGCAGGCACATAACCGAAACCGCTCTCTTAATCTTACTTCCGAAGAACTTAAAGAGTGCAAGAAAAGCTATGTCAATCAGCATATAGAAGCCAAAGAAATAATTGACCGCATCCGGATTGACAAAAAGCTTGATAATATAATCCAGCACAAATACGGCAAGGAATATTATTCCTCCGCCGTATATGCCTTTTTTGTTTCTTTCTTCAATTTTCTCCCTGTATTTGGAAAACAGGTTGATGTTGAAAATTGACAGTCTCACTGCATCTGTTCCTTCACAACGCGAATATTTTTAAGCTTGATTCCGTCCTGATTGAATGAAATTCCCACGTAAACGTTAATGCTTAAGAAAGTCTCAAGGAAAAGTGTCTCTTCTCTGAACTCGTGGTCTGCGCCGTTTCTGGTAACCACTTTCTTGGGTACACCGTTAAGGCTTAATACCATGGGAATCTGCGCAAGCTCGCTGCCTTCCGCCGCAACGTCCATCTTAATGGAGAATATTCCTTTCTCCTTAAGGCAGACGAAGATTCGGTTCATAGCACCCTTGGATGTATCGATAAGGCTTTCGTCGATGACCGTTCCGTCCTCGGCTTCTACCTTAAACTCAATGAGTTTCTCATACTTCTCGACTTCGGGCTTGTTCTTAACATCCCATTCGTCGACCTCTCCGCATAATCTGTCAAAAGAAGCCGTCTTCATAGCCGCAATAAGTATATTACGCACATTTCTCTGAAGCTCTGCCCTGGTGAACACACCGTTCTTAAGGCCTTCCGCAGAGTCGTCGTTATTGTCGTTACGTTCCGAGTTCGAAGTAACCATGTAAACATCGTTACCGCCTCTGATCATAAAAGAAGTATTCTGCCTTGTGGGCTCGCCGCCTTCTTCATTGATCATGGTCCACCAGTCGGTCTCAAGCAAGCCTTCAAAGCCCCAGTCGTGTCTGGTAACCATGATGTTCTGCTCAAAGCTCGACGCTGTATGGATTCCGTTAAGGCTTCCGTAGGTGGTCATGATATTGTAAGCGCCACCTTCCCTGACAGCCATTTCAAATCCCTTTAAGTATATCTCACGAAGCGCACGTTTGGAAACAACGCTGTCGATAGAATGTCTGCCGAATTCCTGATTGTTGCAGGAGAAGTGCTTAATGGTACCCGTAACTTTATTCTTGTGCATACCCTTAAGCTCGGCAACCGCCATAGCGCCGGTAAGATAAGGGTCTTCGCTGAAGTACTCGAAGTTACGTCCGTTAAGAGGACTTCTGTGAATATTGATACCGGGGCCGAGGAGCGAATCAATCTTGTTGTAACGAAGCTCGAGTCCCATGTATTCGTACAAGCTCTCTACGAGCTCTCTGTCAAAAGAACAAGCAAGCGCCACGCCGTTAGGACCCTGCATTGCCATGGTACCCACATCCATTCTGATACCGCTGGGTCCGTCAGAACAGCAGCAAGCGGGAATACCGTAGCTCACAAGTTTATCTGTTACACCCGCAAAAGCAGCTGCAGTACCGGGGCATACTCTCGCAGAGCACATACCCTCACCACGTGTCATCTGAATCATCTCTTCATCGGACAAGCCTGCGATAAATGTATCAAGGTCAATCTTGCCGTCGCGCACTTCCTTGAGGTTGTGCTTCTGAGAACCTGCGTAAGGAATCTCCTTAAGTGTCGCACGTTCTTTCTCTATAAATTCTGCGGTAGGGGTCTTACGAAGAGGTGTATCCTGCCATGCCACCTTGCCGCCGTCGTTAATCATTCTTTTGAAAGGAGTCTTGGGAGAAAGCGCGTCCTCGGTCTGCTCCACAAGAACAGTTTCCTTAAGGTCAACGCTTCCGATAAGCACCGCGCTTCTTACGTCCTTACCCTCGTAAATCTCGTAAGTACCCGCCTCGAGCACGAAAGCATTCTTGAACCCTGTGTATCCTCCGTCATCGTAAGATGCCATATCCTTAATGTCAAAAGAAACCGTCACGTCTTCCGAAGCACCCGCAAAGAGCGTAGCTGTCTTGCCAAACTGCGCAAGTTCTCTCTCGGGCTTGGAAAGCTTACCCGCAGGCGCCTTGTAATATACCTGCACAACTTCTTTACCGAGAACCTTGCCTACATTGGTAACCTTGGTCTTAACGGTAATCTTGTCACCGTCAAAGTCCATGGTCGCCGCATGGTCAAACTCCGTATATGAAAGTCCGAAACCGAAAGGATACAGCACCGCATCCTTCTTAAAGGTCTCGAAATATCTGTAGCCCACAAAAATATCCTCGGCATAGATACCAATCTTGGGATCGCCGAAATTACCCTCGCATGGATAATCGGTGATGTCATAAGCAATCGTATCCGCAAGCTTACCGCAGGGAGTTACCTTACCGGTCACAACGTCAGCGGCCGCATTACCGCCCTCGACGCCGCCCTGCCATATGTACATGACTGCTGCCGGGTTAAATTCCTTAACCCACTTCATATCTATGATATTGCCCGAATTGATGAGCACGATAACGCGCTTAAACGTACCGCACACCTCTTTAAGAAGCGCTCTCTCGTCTTCTCTTAAGAGATAGCTGCCTTCTTCGGGCTTATTGTCCTTGTCTTCACCTGCGAGACGGCCGAATACCACAACCGCCGCATCGTTTCTGGAAGCTGCGTCTGCAACCATAGCGCTTTCAACAGGCATCTCCACCTGGCTGAAAGGCTCGCCTGCCCAGCCCACACCCTTGTCAAAAGGATGGTCCTTAAGCCACTCTTTGTATACATCGGCAACCGCTTCATCAACCGCGATTCCCGCATTCTTAAATCCGTCGTACACATTTACAAGGTAAGGAATGTTAACCATTCCGCCCGAGCCAGAGCCGCTCTTGATATAGTCAAACTGCGTGCGGCCGAAAAGTGCAACCTTCTCACCGCTCTTCACGGGAAGAGCCTCATTATCGTTCTTAAGTAATACGCAACCCTCTGCCCCCGCTTTTCTTACAAGCGCCTCGTACTCATTCCAGTCAAAAGAAAGCTTCATTCAACAATCTCCTCATCAACTTCTTTTTTCTTTTTAAAGACAAATACCTTGCTGATAATGTAGTTAAGAATCGTAACAAGCACCGCTGAAATAAGCGTTACAACAACGACATTGATTCCAAGGAGCGGTCCGAACACTTCCGTGATAAACATATCAAGAAAGAAAGTCGAAAGTCTCGAGCCCCAGAACTTGGCGCACTCGCCTACCCACGGGCCTTTAGACTTAAATACCCACTTACGGTTCAAAGGATATGCAAAGGCAACGCCCGACACCCACGTAACAATCGCCAGTATAAAGGTCTGTGTGGCAGTGGGATACATCGGTCCTCCGAACACAAATCTGTTCCACAAGAACTTGCAGGTCCAGGAGACAATCGTCGTAAGCACACCCACTATCAGGTAGATAATTATCTCCTCGTATTTTATGAAAAGTTGCTTAATCTTATCCATAACAATGTAACTCATTTCTGTAAATATTAATCGTGCGAGCCGGTTTTAAACTCAGGCCCACTAGCTAAGTATAACATATAGAACCGCAAGAACACAAAGAAATACCACATTCATCACGGTGAAAAATCCGAGGTACTTGCCCATCTTGATATCTTTTCTCGCGGCCGCAAGCTTGTAGGATATAAGGCTTGCCATCGACGCAATAAGCGTGCCGAGTCCGCCGAGGTTCGTACCGATTACAAGCGCCTTCAAATCGCTCGTAAATCCCGAAAGAAGAAGCGCCGCCGGCACATTGCTGATTACCTGACTCGACACAATCGCCGTCCAGGTCTCGCGCCCCGTAATAACCTTCGACAGCGCCTCGGAAAAAGCAGGCACCCTTCCCATATTACCGATGAACACAAAGAATCCCACGAAGGTAAGAAGCAGCGACCAGTCCACCTTCAGAATCGTCTTCCTGTCGGCTATTAACACGAGTATAAGCGTGATAAAGAACATAATCTCATAAGGCAGCACTCTCACAACCGTCATGAGCGCTACGATAAAAAGAAGCAGATACAGCACCAGCAGCATATGGTATCTGTTGTTGGTCTTCTGAAACATCTCCGTAAGTGTCATGCGATTACTGCCATCACGGGTAGCCGTCTCCGCGCCGGTCTTCTTTTCAGTCTCAGCCCCGGACTCAGCCTGCGTAGCCTTTCCGCGAGTAAATATAAACGCGCTCACAACCACCAGCACCAGCGACGCCACCGTATAAGGCAGCATAATCATCACAAAAGAGCCGAAGTCTGTTTCCATCTTGCCGTAGAGATACAGATTCTGCGGATTGCCGAGAGGCGTAAGCATACTGCCAAGATTAGCAGCTATTGTCTGAAGTACCACCACAGGAATAACAAGCTTCTTGTATTTGTCGGCCCCCAGCATCTCAAGCGTCGTAAACGTAAAAGGTACAAAAGTAATGAGCGCCACATCGTTCGTAATCAGCATGGAAAAGAAAAAGCAAAGCATCACAAGGATTAACACAATCTTACGCTCGCTCTTAACGCTGTTTAAAAGTCCGCCCGCTATTCTTTTGAATACGCCGAGACCCTGAAGTCCCGCCATAACGCACATAAGGGAAAAAAGTATGGCAAGCGTCCGAAGGTCCACATATTCTATGTATTCCTTGTCGGGCTTAACCACAAAAGAAGAAATGATTGCAAGAAGCAGAGCCGCTGTGAGAACGGCTTCTTTTTTCAAAAACTCAATGACCTTTTTCATAATAATCCCTAAAGCTAAATAAGGGCAAAGACCCCGAAGGGTATTTGCCCCATAGTTATTTATTTAATTACAATCTTCTTAGATACGTCGAGAGGACAGATGGTGATGTAGGTCTTACCAGTGTTAAGGGTAATCTCTTCACCGTTGTCTGCTCTGTAGAACTTGGTAAGTTCGTCCTGGTCGGGCTTCTCCCACTTGATGGGGATTGCGTATCCGTCGGTAAGGAAGTAACCTGTACCGGAACCGATTGCGTAGAAGCACATGTAACCGTTGTCATCGAACTGTACGAAGTCTGCAACCTGAATGATTACGTTCTTGAATGTAAGTCCTCTGCCGTCATCGTAAAGACCGTCGACATACTTCTCACCGTACTCGGAATAATCGTAAGTCTCGGTATCGGAGTTGTATGTAAGCTTGGTCTTGTTGTGGTCGTAAGGAAGCTCAACCTTCTCGGCCTTCTCGGCATCCTTAATATCCTTAAGGCTTATCTCGTCGTCGCTGAAGGTGAAGTGCTTGCCCATGTAGTACTCATTGTACTCTTCATCGAATTTAGCTTTCTTAATACGTGTAGCAAGTCCGTCGTAAGAGTTACCTGCGTACTCGCCTACGCCCTTGTAGTCGTCCATGGTAGCGTACTCTTCGTAAGTACCGCCTTTTCCTCTGTCGATACGTGCGAAGCCGCCGCTTAAGTGATCGTAGGAGTTAGGGAACTTAGGGTTGGCAAGCCAGTCCTTAATGTAGAAGGGACCGCCGTCGTGTACTAAGATTGCATTGTACTCAGGGAAAATAATAGCATTGGTGCTACGTGTACTTCTGATGTTACCAATCTGCTCGATATTACGCCAGTCCTTGAAGATACACATAAGACGGGTGATACGTCCGTTGGCGGTGGAGTTCATCATCTCGTATACGATATCTGCATTGCTGGTGCCGTAGTGAGGAAGTGCTGTGGATTCATTGTCAATCATGACTGCAACGGGACGCTGGTCCTTAATGTCGTTGCTGATCCATTCATTGGTAAGCTCGCTTCTGTAGGAATTGGCAGGAATAACGTCGTCCTTCTTGCCTGTCTCTTCGGAAGCACTTGTTTCCTTACCTGCTCCGTCATCGGTTGTAACCACTATGGGATTCTCGCTGATTTCAAAAGAAGGAGAACCCGAAGCGGATGTTTCCTTGCCGCAAGCCGCAAGTGAAAGCATCATTGCGCCTGCAAGAAAAATGCTTAAATATTTTTTCATCTTATTACCTCTGATAAGTATTTGTTATTGTTCTCGGTCAAAACCTCATTCTATTTTAACCAAACATAATCTAATATTCAATGTAAACTTGATTATTTTTTTATTAATATGTATTCTTTTATTAACCATAATGCCTATTGAACCATCCGGTCGGGCATGAATTTAGAGGAGGTCCCATGGCCGTTTCCACCAAGCAGTCCATAATCGACTGCACCATCGCCCTTGCGGAGACGAAACCCCTTCGCAAGATAACTGTGGGCGAGATAGTCAAGCAGTGCGGCATCACCCGCAACACTTTCTACTATCATTTCCACGACATATATGATGTTCTCGACAGCGCCATTCAGGAGAAGATTAAGGTTCTTGAGTTAAGCGACCCCGCCGACGACGACAAGGTTCTTTTTGACATAATCGAATTTACCGTTATGTACAAGAAAGTTTGGAAGAACCTATATAAGACCCTCGGTCAGGAAACTTTGCAAAAGAGCGTAATCGGCATGATTCACAACGTCTTTGTGAAGTACATCAATCTCCACCTTGCCGACTACAAGCTTTCCGACATCGACATGGGCATTATCTCCACGTACTATGAGGAAGCGCTTTTCGGAGTATTGGTACGCTGGATAAGAGGCGAGTCCCACGGCGACACTCCCGAGGAAATGCACGCGATAACCGAGCGCATCCGTGTAATCTTTACCGGCTGCCTCGACCTTATGATAGAGAATATTAAAAAGAATCCGCAGTAGCCTTTATGCCACCGCGGATTTTTCTTTGTCTGTATAAATTTAGTCGTCGCCTGTCGGCCTGCAGTCAGGCTGCCTTAAGTCTCTTGGCAGCAAGGAAGTCTGCCACGCATACGAATGCCACAAGTGCCACGCCGATGATATCGGTAAGCGTTCCGGGCACAAGAAGCATTAAACCGCCCGCGATAATCAAAAGTCTGAACACGGGATTGGTGTTGCTGAATATGTATCCGCCTATACCTGCCGCAACTCCGAAGATACCGAGCAAAGCGGTTACTACGATAAGGCATACCTGAAGCGGTGTCGTATCTACGAGCAACATTGCCGGGCTATACGCAAATACGTAAGGCACGATGAATGCCGCTATCGCAAGTCTGGTTGCATTGACGCCCGTCTTCATGGGGTTGGACTTGGCTATGGCCGAGCCTGCGTAAGCCGCAAGTGCTACGGGAGGCGTAATATCCGCTACGATTCCGAAGTAGAACACGAAGAAGTGAGCCGCTACCGCCGGGAAGCCAAGCTGTATAAGAATCGGTGCACATGTGGAAGCCATGATACAGTAAGTAGCTGTCGTAGGCACGCCCATGCCGAGGATGATACAGCATAACATGGTCAGCACGAGACCAATCATCGTTGCGTTACCTGCTATCTGAACAATTGCATTGATAAGAATGGATGCAAGACCTGTAACTGTGATACAGCCCGCAATCATACCAGCCATCGCGCACGCTACCGCAACTGTGATGGCGCCCTTGGCACCTGCGTGAAGTGCGTCAACGGAGTTCTTGAAGGTCGTTGCGCATGTATCTTTGAGGACGGTGCCGAAAGCCTCATCCTTTCTCTCACTGCGATTGTTGATAAGTAAGTTGATGAAACCGATTACTAACGCTGCGATGATGGAAAGTGCTGCGGAATATGCCATGGTTCTCGCGCCCGAAGATACGAGCCATACGAGGAGCACGAGCGGGATAATCAGGTAACAGTTCTTAAGGAGGAACTTCCATTTCGGGAGGTCCTCTTTTTTAAGGCCTTTTAAGCCCAATTTCTTGGCCTCAAGGTGAACGGCTATAAATATGCCTGCAAAATACAGTACCGCGGGTAAAACGGCTTTCAGAGCCACCTGAGCGTAGGGTATGCTCATGTACTCTGCCATAAGAAACGCAGCCGCGCCCATGATAGGGGGCATTATCTGTCCGCCGGTGGATGCCGCAGCCTCAACTGCGCCTGCGAATTCAGGCTTGTAACCTGTCTTCTTCATCATAGGGATGGTAACGGAACCTGTGGTAACCGTGTTACCTACGGAGGAGCCTGATACCATGCCGCAGAGAGCGGAGCTAATAACCGCAACCTTCGCGGGACCGCCCGAAGACCATCCTGCGATTCTGTTGGCAAAAGAAATAAAGAAGTTCGATATACCGGTTCTCTCAAGGAACGCACCGAATATAATGAACAATACTATGTATGTATAGCACACGTTGGTGGGTGTGCCGATTATTCCGTTGGTTGAATAGAAAAGCTTATTGATGATGGCGCGAAGAGCCTTATAGAAGCTTGCGCCGTAAGTAAACTGATTGATGAATGCATACAAAAGCAGCGCTCCGAGCACGCAAAGTATCGGCACGCCGACGCAGCGTCTGCAAAGTTCAATCATGATAAGAATTCCGAGGGTACCGATTATTACCTGAAGCGGTCCGATACCGGTGTTGGCCACCATTTTGATGATGGACTTGGCTGTGAAGGCAAAGTAAAAGAAACAGCCTGCGCCGAGCACCATCAGCACTATGTCGTACCAGGGCATGTGGTTCACGCGCACGTTCTTTTTACTTACGGGGTATACGAGGAAGCCTATGATGGTGATGAAACCAAGGAACAGGGACAGTCTCGTCTCCGGAAGTGCCGTCGAGAAAAGCGTCATGTATATGCAGTATATAGAAAAAAGCGACATGAAGCCGACGATTATTTTCTTGGGGGTACCTTCCCACACGCGGGTGTTGGACTCCCTGTCGTATTTCTTCATGATGTCGTCGATTTCTGCCTGAGTTGTGGTCTCCGCCTGGAGATTCTTCTGTAGTTCACTCATATGTACCGATTCTCCTAAGAAAGAAAGGCGGACTCTTCACAAGAATCCGCCTTTGTTGCTTGTGATTACAAACTATTTAACCTTAAATCCTTTTTCTGCGAAGTACTTGGCAGCGCCGGGATGATAAGGTACGGATTTGATGGAAGCGCCGTACTCAAGATTGACTTCGGCGTATTTAGCATGGCTGTCTGTAAGAGAAGCAGCGTTTTCGAAAATGTCCTTAACGAATGCATATACTGCATCTTCGGATACATCGTTGTTGGCAAGGATAACTGCGCCTACCGCTACGGTTGTAACGTCTGAAGGCATGTTGTAAGTGTCTGCACTGATAACTGCCTTAGCGTAGTAAGGTGAAGCGGTAAGAAGTGCGTTTACATGCTCGTCGTCAAGAGATACAAGATATACCTGCTTGGTAGTGGAAAGGTCTACAACTGCTGTTGTAGGTGCACCTGCTACCATGAATGCAGCGTCAATCTTGCCATCCTTAAGAGCGTCTGCGGAATCTCCGAAGCTCTGGTATGTAGGCTCGATATCGTTCTCGGTTAAACCATATACGCCGAGTACGTCGATAGCGTTGAAGTATACGCCTGAACCTGCTGCGCCGATAGATACCTTCTTACCCTTAAGGTCTGCTACTGTCTTAATGTCGGGATTAAGAGTAACGATCTGAACCTGCTCTGTGTAAAGAGCTGCAACGGTTGAGAAGCATGTGATAGGTGTATCAAAAAGGTTGGTGCCGTTATAAGCGTATGCCATAACGTCTGACTGGCAGAATGCGAGCTCTGCGTTACCTTCTTTTAACTCATTGATATTGGACTGGGAACCGTTACCTACAAGGCCGGTTACCTTAACGCCCGCGTTATTGGTAGCGTGCTGGGCAATTACGGAACCAAATCCGTAATATGTGCCGGACTCACCACCGGTTACAAATCTTAAATTAGCTGATTTACCCGAACCGCAAGCGGTCAAAGAAAGCACAAGAACAAGTGCCAAAAGTGTTGAAATAATTTTCTTCATATCCATTTCCTCTCCGTTCACAAATTTAGCGCTGCAGCTGACGTTTCCGAGTTGCTCTGTGTCACGCGCTAACATGTTAACACTTTAACACATTAATAAAAGAAACGCAAGCAAATCAGATTTGCTTGCGTTTATAAAAGTGCTTTATTTGTTGCTATTCGTGCGTTCTACACCGAGCTCGGTTTCATCGACGTCGATGTTACGCAAAATTATTACAGCTGCGACGCTGAATACTATCGAGATAACCACCTTTACAAGAAAGATTATATCGCCCGACATAAAGAACCAGTCTTTGTAAATTAACCTGTAGATAAACTCAGCCACGAGTTCTACTGCCATGATTGCGGCAATCGCTCCAAAACAGTTAAGGAGTCTGATAAGACCGTTCATGTACTTGTCTCGTTGCAGCTTCCTATCCTTAAAAGGAAGGTTAGGAAGTGCGAATCCAATATAGAGGCACGGAAAGAGTGCTGCAACCTGCGGTATAACAGTACCGAACCACCATGCCGAAGCATGCTCGCCGGCGTGTGACCAAAGTACTGCAGCCACAACCAGAAGTGAGGCTATCAGTATACCTATCAACTTGTACTTAAGGCTCTTTTCATCCTCGTATATTTTAACGTAAGGGCCGATATAAACCGCGCGTTTCTTCTCACGACCTTTTTCGTCGGTGTAATACTCGACTGTGTAATCGTCCGCATATTTCTCTACACTTCTTTTGCGGGGAGATTCACCTTTTTGCTTCTGTAAAAGTGGCATTTACGCGTCCTTTGTAGTCTTAGCATCGAAAAGGAAGTTCTTGTTCTCGTCAATTTTACGCTCAGGGTAGTGGCATGCACAGAAGTGACCGGGCGCAATCTCTGTAAGAGGAGGAGCTACGCGAGAGCACTTCTCGGTTGCCATGTAGCAACGTGTGCAGAACTTACAACCTGCGGGAGGATTAACGGGACTGGGGATGTTACCCTCAAGGATAATCTTCTCCTTATCGGCTGAATCAGGGTCTGTTGTAGGAATTGAAGAAAGAAGCGCAACAGTGTAGGGGTGACGGGGATCGTCAAATATTGTCTTCTTGTCAGCAAGTTCCACTACATTACCAAGGTACATTACCATGATACGGTCGGAAATAAATTTAACAACCGAAAGGTCATGGGAAATGAACATATATGTAAGATTCTGTTTCTCTTTAAGTTCCTGTAAAAGGTTAATAATCTGTGACTGAATGGATACGTCAAGAGCGGATACGCACTCATCACATACTACGAACTTGGGCTGTACTGCAAGAGCTCTTGCGATACAGATACGCTGTCTCTGTCCGCCTGAGAACTGGTGAGGATATCTGTGAAGCATGTACTCCTGAAGTCCGCACTTTTCCATGGTATCTACGATGTACTCACGTAACTTCGCAGAACCGTGCTTGAAGAAGTTGTGTGTAACAAGACCTTCTTCAATAATCTGACCTACGGTGAAACGAGGGTTAAGGGATGAATAAGGATCCTGGAAAATAATCTGAAGGTCCTTTCTTAAGGCTCTCATTTCTTTGTATGTAAGTCTTGCAAGGTCGATACCGTTGTCTGTCATTGCATCGTACTTGGCAAATTCTGCATCGGAGCTATATTGGCCTTTTACTGCATTAAGCTTGTTCTTAGCATTGGCAATTTCCTTATCGACAGCACCGATTTCCTCATCAAGCTTTATGATTTCATCCTTGGCCTTGCTTACCTTGGCCTCTGACTTGGCATTGGAGCCGTTAACCTTTATGTCATGCTCATAGTGCTCAAGTTCAACAGTATAAATCTTCTTCTTGTCAAGAAGAACGTTACGCTTCTTATTGGCTTCAAAAACCTCAAGAAGAAGTTTCTTGCCCTCTGCGTCATCTTTAACAAAGAATCCGCCGAGAATCTTTACAATGTTGCTCTCTGCTGTCTGAACATCGCAGTGTGCAATGTTCTGGCTCTGAAGAAGGTAGAAATCCGCAGAGTCTTCGCCGCCGGCTTCCTCAACTTTCTTGTCGAGCGCTTCTGCCTTGGCAACAGCCTTTTCGTATTGCTTTCTGTATTTGTCTGCGTGAAGAATTGTATCCTTCACGTATGAAGGTGTTACGTCATCAATAGTGGAACCGTAGTAAAGGCTGCAGCCTGCGGTCTGAGGATACAACTGAAGTAATACTCTACCAAGAGTAGACTTACCGCATCCCGACTCACCTACGACACCGAGTGTCTCACCTTCATAAATATCTATTGAAATATCCTCATTGGCTCTGACGTATAACTGTTTTCTCTGGAAAATAGAGGTTTTAGCGACAGGGAAGTATTTCTTTAAATTAGTTATTGACAGTAATTTCTTTGTGTTCTGCACTGAAACGCACCTCCTTTTCCGCATAGAAACATCTTACCTTGTGATTCTCTCCCACCTGTAAAAGCGGAGGCTCCTCATTAAGGCATCTCTCTGTGCAATATTTACATCTGGGTGCAAACTTACAACCCTTGGGAAGTGCAAGAGGATGAGGCACAACGCCGGGAATAGGCTCAAGACGCTCCTCCTCTGTATCAAGTCTGGGAATAGACTGCATAAGGCCTTCCGTATAAGGATGGCTGTATTTCTGTTTGTGGAAAATAACCGATGCGGGCGCGTGCTCAACTACCTGTCCACAGTACATAACCGCAACATCGTCCGCCATCTCATTGATTACGCCAAGGTCATGGGTAATGAAGATGATGGCTGCACCGGTATCCTTCTTAAGTTTGTTCATGAGCTTAAGAATCTGAGCCTGAATAGTAACATCAAGCGCTGTTGTAGGCTCATCGGCAATAAGAATCTTGGGCTTGCAGGCAAGAGCCATAGCGATCATGACTCTCTGTCTCATACCGCCCGAAAGTTGATGAGGATACTGATTGATTACAACTTCAGGATTTGGAATCTGAACATCTCTGAGCATTTGAACAGCGTGCTCATGAGCTTCTTTCTTGCTCATTCCCTGGTGAATCATAAAGGGCTCGGAAAGCTGCCTGTCGATAGAAAAGACAGGATTCAAGCTGGTCATGGGCTCCTGGAAGATAACGGAGATTTCGTTACCTCTGATTTCACACATCTCTTTTTCAGAATATGTAGCAAGATCTTTACCGTCGAAAATAATCTCACCACTGTCAATATATCCGTTACCGTCAAGAAGTCTTAAGATACTCATTGCGCTTACGGACTTACCGGAACCGGACTCACCTACGATACCGATGGTCTTGCCGGCTTCAAGTGTATAGGATACATCGTTAACTGCCTTAACGATACCTTTCTTGGTCTTGAAAAATGTATGTAAATTCTTAACTTCTAATAAATATGCCATGTCTGCCCCCTACCTTTCACTATTAGTCTTGGGGTCCATAACGTCACGAATCGTATCGCCGATGGTGTTAATACATACACCTACGAAGATAATAAGAATGGACGTAAACACCCACTGCCACCAGAAGTTCTTGGCTGCGGTAGCGTTGCTGGCTCTTGAAAGCATGTTGCCCCAGCTGGGCTGAGGATAGTTAACACCGAATCCCAGGAATGACAATGCGGTTTCTGTCTGCATAGCGCCTGCAAATCTTAATGTAATACTTACAAGAATAACCGAAACAATATTGGGAAGAATGTGTCTGAATGCTATTCTGCCCTCTTTGATACCCATAGCCTGAGCGGCGGTAACATATTCGCTTTCGCGTGCAACAAGAATCTGCGCACGGGTAATATTGGCAAATCCGGGCCATCCAAGAACACCGAGAATAACCATTATCATCATCAGTCTTTGGTTAGTAGTAAGTGACATCTGTGCAATGAGGGATGTCAAAATAAGCATAATCGGGATGGTAGGAAGTGAGCTGAACACCTCTGCAATACGCATGATAAGAATATCAACCCAACCGCCATAGTAACCTGCGATACAGCCCAATGAAACACCGATAATAATCTCGATAATAACGGCTACGGCACCGACTGTCATGGTGATACGGCCACCGTTAATCATACGTTCCCAAATGTCTGCACCGACATCATCGGAACCAAGAAGGAAGCCCTTGAATCCCCAAGCATCCATGTAATCGCCGTTAGCATCTACAGCATAGCTCTGGAAAGAACCTGCAAAAATCTTGGATACACCCTGAAGTTTAGCGGGAGCTTCTGCCTGATAGTAGTGGTCGCCGCCGAAGCTGTATACGTTACCCTTATTGGTAAGTGCTGTGTAGTGATAGTTACCTGCCTTAATATCTACAAACTGCTCACCCTCGGGAAGAGTAGGAACATCTATGGTATCTGCAACCGAGTCACCGACAATAGCGATGCTTCCGTCATCAAGAAGAATACACATATTGGCTGTAGTTGCCGTAATCTCGTCAATCTTTCTGCCGTTTAAGAAGGTGAACATCTTCTCGCCTTTGCCGTTGAAAGAAGTCTTGGCTGTGTCATAAAGTCCACGTGTACCGGTAAAGATACCGTTTCTCTTACTGTCGATACCTACAATATAGTTAAGGGTAAAGTCGATATCATAGATATCTTCTCGTCCAAGGAAATTATCCATGTTGGAGTAAGTCTGCTTATTACCCCACACGTAAGCACGACCGTCATCCATGAGGATTGCGGTAGCCTGGTAACCACAGGTAAGTTTCTTGACATGCGCAACATCTACACCATTCTCATAGAGTTCTTCGGGCATAGCTTCAATAGTCGAACTTGTAATTGCGTTCTCAGAACGTCCGTACTGACCGAATCTGTCACTGCCCCATGCGTAAATCTTGCCGTCTTCACCAATTGCAACGATATGATCCACACCCGCAGCAACCATGGCCATTTTGATATCCTTGTATTCTTCGGGAATCTCAACGTCCATACCTGAAGCTCCAAGCTTCTTACATCCCCATACATAAACCTTACCTGCATTGGAAAGGCCTACTGAGAAAGGACCGTAACTGTCAATCATCTTAATATCGTTCTTTAATTCTTCGGGAACCTTCATCATGGTACGGTTGGGAGGAAGGTTCTTAAGTGTAACCTCTGTATATGCATCAGAGTACTTGGGCATAAAGAGAGGTGCTATAAATACAAATGCAAAAATAAATACCCATGCAAAAAACGCGAATACTGCAAATTTGTTATCCAAAAAGCCCTGTAATGCCTGCTTGGCGGGGCTTACAATTAATTCAGAATCATTGGGTACCGACTGCTTTTCATCGTCGTTAACAATGTTCTTGTTGGCTTTTCTGTACATCTTCTCTTCGTACTTGGGACCCATAAACATTCTTACGAACCAGCGCGCAAGGATGTGAAATATGTTTTCTTTTTTCTTCTTCATTTCAACTGCCTCCTTACTTACTGATACGTACTCTGGGGTCTACCAAACCGTAGCACAAGTCTGTGATAAGGTTGGATACAAGACCAATAAACACGTAAATAACTTCAATGAACATGATAACGTCATAATCAGCCTTACTGATAGAGTCAAGGAACATAAGTCCCATACCCTTAATACCGAACATACGCTCAAGCATAATCGCGCCACCGATTATTCCGAAGAATCCGCCAACAAAGATGGAAACAAGGGGAATAAGCGCATTTCTCCATGCATGCGATAAGATAACCTTCTTGCTGCTAAGTCCCTTAGCTCTTGCGGTTCTTACGCAGTCAAGGCTTAACGCATCAAGCATAGAGGCTCTTGTAATACGAAGAATACTGGCAAGTCCTCCGAAAACCAATGCGATTACAGGAAGCGAAATATAATGAAGTGTATCTTTAACCCACATCCATCCGTGGTAGTCACTACCGGGTGTCTTCATGCCCGAAACAGGGAACCATCGGAGAATGGAAGCAAATAGCAAAATGAACATAATGTATGTAATAAAGCTCGGTGTTGAGAAACCGATAAGCGAAAATGTCTGTATTCCTCTATCGAGTCTGCTTCCTCTCTTAACCGCACATAATATTCCCAAAGGAATGGTAATGGCCAAAATAAATATTTCAGCCACTGCGCCTATAATCATGGAATTGCGAAGCGCAGGTCCGATTATCTGTACTACCGGAGCATTATACTCATATGAATGACCGAAATTGCCCTGGAATACACCGTTGCACTTTCCGTCATAAAAAGGATAAAGTCCAAGCCATCTTAAGTACAAAATTACTGTATCGTCGGTATCTGTTCCGTACATACGCTGATACTTAAGATAAAGCTCATCAAATTTGGTTTCTCTTTCTGCCGCGGGAATACTGTTCTTAAGTGACTGCAATTCATTTCTTGCATCCGTGTAAGCACGGTTAGCAGGCATCAATCTGTAAAGACTGAAGAGAAGAAATGTAAGCAGTGCGAACACGGCTAAAATGTACAAGCATCTTTTTGCAATGTATCTTCCCATCTCTGGTACCTCTCAAATCTAACTTTCTTTATTTATTAATAAACCGGATTGCTCCGATAATATCCATACTAATATATCAAAAAATAACTTTAAGTGTAAATATAATAACAAAAATCTCTATTTTAAACGTGACAAAATCCATGTATGATACAAAAACTCACACATGGATTCGCATGTAACTTTCAAAACCTAACCATCTTAAAAAAATACACACGTAAAAACCCAAAAAGGTTGCGCCCGACGGCGTCTTTGCCGCCGAGCACAACATTAATGTCAGAAATGCTTAATGCAATTCAAATAACCTTATTATTTAAGCAAATAGATATCTGCGTAGTCCTTGATGTAGTATGCAGAGTAATCTGCATACATTGAAGGATTGATTGTAAGGTTCCAAGTGTAGTCATACACTGCAGAACTGAAGCTTGTTGCAAAGTTGAATGCACAGTACATAGGTGAACCTGAATAGTATCCGTATACAGCTGCCTGATACAACTCGTCAAGCATGGGAGCGAAATCACCTGTGGTGTTGTATACTACCATACCTGCTGCGGTAACGTTTTCATTGGTCTTGAAACCTGTCTGAAGAAGATCTGTGAACTCGTTGTCAACAGTACCATACCAGTTGATTACAAGAGGCATGTAGTAGTCACCGTTAACTTCGGTAGTCTTGTAAGTACCGTCTACGGACTGGTATTCCTTAATCTCCTTGGTAGCGTACTCTGCAGGAATCTTCTTGTAACGAACGCCGTCTACATACTCGGAACCGTCAGCTGCGTAGTTCCAGCCGCCTGCCTTAAGTACTTCGATTGCGCTGTCTGCTGAAGTAGCATAAGCGTTAAGAATCATGCCCTGCTTAACAGCTTCCTGGTACATCCAAGAACCTGTGTAGTAAGGTCCGTCAACAACGCCGCCGTAACCACCGGTGAAGTCCTTAGCGAACTGACCACGGTTCATGCAGAATGCGATAGCCTGACGAACTGCTGCGAACTGAGCAGGGCCGTAGTCAGCACGGAAACCGAGCTTACCGTAACCTGCACGGCTGTAGTGAGTGTAAACGTACTTGCCTTCGGAGCCGTCTGCAAGAGCGATAGCTTCGTCGGTAGCTGCGCCACCGGTAATTCCGGAGATAACATCAAGACCGCCTGCCTTGAAGTCTTCAAGCTGTGTAGCAGATACAACCTTCTTGTAGATAACCTTTTCGATAGAAGGTGTAGCACCTTCGTAGTTACCCTTGAAGTATTCGTTCTTAACTAAAACTGCGGAGCTGTCTGCAGTATCGAAAGACTTAACACAGTATGCACCTGAGTAAGGATACTTAGCGTATGCTGCATCGGAAGTATCGGTACCTGTAGCCTTAATAAGATCTTTTAAAGCATAGTCTTCACCATTCTTAGCGTAGAAATCATCGGTGAAGTAACAGCCTTCGCCGTCATCCTTGATATCAGCATCGCCGATCCACATCGCTCTGTAGTTAGGTGTGAATCCTGCGTATGTAATGTCGTAGAAGTAAGGAATGTAGTCAGCCTTAATTGTAACTGAGAATGTGTAGTCATCAATAAGTCTGTAACCGGAAAGAACCTTGGTGCCTTCTGCACTGTCGGGACCGGTGTACTTGTTAAACTCTTCGTAACCAACAACGGTAGTACCGGTTACCTGGAAACCTGAAGCCTGAGTAGCTACGGGTGTGTAGAAGGACATTGATCTTGCGATGAAGTCCTTAGCGGTAATAGGTGAACCATCGGAGAACTTAAGGTCATCCTTAACCTTGATGGTGAATGTCTTGGAACCGTCTTCGTTAACTACTTCTTCGTGAGAGTCAACTACTAAATCGTTCCATACATAACCGCCTTCTTTGGTCTTGGATACGGTCTCAAGACCGTTGGTCATGTTTTCAATATCGTGATCGGAACCGCCGGGGTTGGACTTACCGAACGAAGCGTAACGGAACTGTCCGGAAAGTTCAGTGGTGTTACCGAGAATGATGTCCTTTTCAGCCTTTTCTGAAGACCAGTCGATTAAAGCTTCTGCAGGAGTCCAGTAAGGGTTGGTGGGGTGTGTGTCAACGCCCTTAATCTGTGCATTGTAGAGATCGTAGTACTCATTGGAGTAAAGCGGAATCTCAGGAAGAAGAGCGTTCCAACGGGTGATGTAATATTTCCACCATGCAGCGTATACTTCGTCGCTTGTCTTGTACTCACCTGCGGGCTCGGTGTTGTAAACCATAGCGAAGGTTAAGAAATCAAGACCAAGGAGCTTCTGCTCGCCGTCTACAGTGATGTAAGCAAATCCTGTATCAGGATCTTCGGTTACGTCAGCGATGGTAATGCTCTTACCAACGTGATCGTATAAAGATTCGTAGTCAACGCCGTACTCTTTGCCCTCGAGTGCCAATACTGCAAACTCGGGAACATTGTCGGGATCAACTTCTTCAACAACGGGTTCCTCAACAGATTCAGATACGGAAGCGGATACTTCTGTAGATGAAACTGATTCGGAAACGGGTGCCTTCTTCTCACAACCTGCAAGGGAAAGAACCATTGCAGCAGCGAGAATAACACTTAAAAGTTTCTTTTTCATTATTATCCTCCCTTTTGATAATGTAATGAATTATTTCTTCAACGATGCAATCTGTTAAAGTCAAACTGTATCATGATTTCTACATTTTACACAACTAATCTAAATCTGTCAATCATAAAATACTGATATACATGTATACATTAATATCGCATTGTATTTGCAAATACAGTATTTATCGGCAAAAGCAGGATAAATAGATTGTATTTTTATTCGTGATGTTTCCGATGTCTTTATATTGTTCCCCTTTTGATGCAAATTTGCATATTCTTTTGTATAAATATAAATTTTCGGAATATTTCGTCAAATTTAGCCGGGGTAATACGTTTTTCCAACAATATTTTTTTGCCGGTCCGGGGAGGCCTGCGGGCGCGCTTTATAACGATATTTTCGAGAAGGAAAACGAAAGAATTATTAATAGGAAAGTAGTATAAGTACTATACAGGAGGAATATCCTTTATGCGTAAATCCAAAAATAACACGCTCAATATGACCACGGGCAATCCGCTTAAGCTTATAATCAAGTTCGCGATTCCCATGCTTGTGGGTAATATTTTTCAGCAATTATACAATCTTGCGGACTCCATAATCGTGGGCCGTATTATAGGTAAGGACGCTCTCGCGGCGGTAGGTGCCACGGGTTCGGTTACCTTTTTGTTCTTCGCGCTCTGCAACGGTATCGGTAACGGCGGTGGCATCGTAACCTCGCAGTTCTTCGGGCAGGGCGACGATAAATCGGTTAAAAAGTGTATCACCAACACCGGTTTCATAATGCTGATTGTTCCTATTATAATAGGAGGACTCGGACTCCTTCTTTCGCACCCGCTTCTGGTGCTTTTAAAGACTCCCGAGGACATTATGGCCGATTCCCTCATATATTTAAGGATAATGTGCGTCGGTACCATCTTCGTGTCGCTGTATAACTTTATTTCGTCAATACTTCGTGCGCTCGGCGATTCCAGGACACCTTTGTACTTCCTTATCTTTTCCTGTATTTTGAACGTGGGCCTCGCCTTTTTCTTTATCCTCGTGCTTAATACCGGAGTATGGGGCGCAGCGATTGCTACGGTTATCGCTCAGCTATTGTCCGGCGCGTTGTGCATACTTCACTCCTTCCGCCACAATCCTTACTTTAAGCTGGCCAAAGAAGACTTTGAGTATGATAAGAACATTGTCTACAAGACCATTCGTCTCGGTGTGCCGCTTTCACTGCAGTTTTCTATGATTTCGATTTCATGTATGGCTCTTCAGGCGGTTATCAATTCATTCGGTCCCGTTGCCGTTGCCGCCAGCACCGCTATCAGCCGTATCGAGCAGGTCATCCATCAGCCTTACCAGACTGTCGGCGCAACGCTTTCCACCTACACCGGTCAGAATTACGGCGCCCGCGAATTGGAGCGCGTTAAGGTCGGACATCGCCTCGGACTTATTATCGTTGCTGTCTTCTCGGTGCTTATGCTTCCGATTATGCAGTTCTTCGGTTCGAATATCGTAGCCATATTCGTAGACGATGCCGACGTTATTGCAATGGGCGGCCGCGCCATTCAGATATCGAGCCTCTTCTACATATTCCTCGGAGTCATCTATTCCATCCGCGGAGTACTGGGCGGCCTCGGCGATGCATTCTTCTCACTGCTTAACGGTATAGTCGAGGTTATCGGCCGTTTCACCGTTCCGTTTATCTTAACCGCCATCCCAGCCATCGGCCTCTGGGGCATCTGGTGGTCCGTCGGAATCGTGTGGTTCATGGCAGGATTTACGGCATGGCTCAGGTATCGGTCGTACGGACTTAAGTTGTTAAAAGAATAAGCAATCAAAAACCGGCGGTGCACATCCGCCGGTTTTCATATGAAAGGGGGGCTGTATTTACAATACACAGCCTTTTTTGAGTATCACATTCGCATACTGGCTCGTTTCCGACGTAGCAATCACCGCATACGCCTTCTCCGCCTCATCGTAAAAAGCAAACCTCTCGAGGGTTCCGATTAACGCTTCACCCCGTGACTCCGCCTCATTCACAATCTTCTTGTACTTATCCCAGATAGAAATATCCGCATTATCGCCCTCGCAACGCTCCATGAGTGTTACGGGCTTATCCACATACTGGTCTAACGGTACAAGCTTCAAGATTGCCTCAAGAATCTCCGGTACTCCGTGTCCGTCCATGCGAATCAGTATGGCATCCTTGGCTATAGAAGCTGCGGGAAAATTACCGTCGGCAATTACTATCGTATCTCCGTGGCCCATTTCGCAGAGGACTTTAAGCAAGTCCGGGCCGATTATTGAAGGTATTCCTTTTAACATATCAATTCTCCTTTAGAGCATGTTGTCGATGAAAGGCATCGGTTCCTTGAAATCAAAACCGTAGAAGCGCATCGCATTGCCACCGAGGAACGCCTGCTTCTCAGCCTCCGTAAGCTTATCGGTCTCCTCGATAAAGCGCACCGCCATGATATACGTAATATCCGTCATCGTACGCGGGTAATCGCTTCCCCACATAAGCTTATCCATCCCGCAGATATCCCGCGCGGTAAGTATAGCATCAACAGCCGACGGATACGGATAAAACTCCTTGTGGAAGAGCCAGGTAAGCCCGCCGCTTTCGATATATACATTCTTATTCTTAGCAAGCGCAATCTGACGCTCCCAGCCCTCGGTTGTAACCATACCGAAATGTCCGATAGCCACGCGAAGGTCCGGGCATTCATCAATCACCGCCTGCATCGACTCCACCTGCGCATCTCCGTCAGCCATGTCAATCGACACAAACTTACCGAGACGATCTGCAGTTTTGAACACATCCATATGCTCGCGTAAATCCGGATTCTTAAGCCGTCCCGCACATATCTTAATACCGTCGAAGCCTTCAACCCTGAAATCATCGCGCTCCTCATACAGCGAGCAGATTTTTAAACGGCCGCGATATTTTTCTTTTGACAAAAGAAGATATATATCCTGATTGCCGTCTATATACTCCTGCGTGATAACCGCACCGTTCACGCGCGCGTAGTCCATGTTGGCAATGAGGCGCTCGGCTGAATTACGGTTGTCGTCCATGTACGGTGGCATCATCTGGCGAATCTCGCCGCCGAAATCAGCCTTGCCGTTACCCACAGAGTAAACCGGTCTGCCACCTGCAATTCCTTGTTGCTTGGCCCACAAATGTACGTGAGCGTCTATCTTGATACAATTCATAATTAACCCCGCCAAAAACTGTTACTTATTAACTTCGATTAGCACCTTCGAAAGGCTTCCGTCATTGTGTGTAAGTGCGTCAAAAGCAGCCTCCACATCATCAATCGGGTACACCGCGCTCACCATATCCATCACATTAACCTTGCCCGTGGAAATCAAATCGATAACTGCCTTGAAATCCTTAGGGAAAGAGTTGCGGCTTCCGAATACATTCAGCTCCTTCTTAAGCAGAATCGAATGTAAGAAAGTCGTCTCCTTCTTGCCGTTACCGATAAGAATAATCTTGCCGGCAAAAGCAGCACAATCGATACAATTTAAGAATGTCACCGAACTTCCGCACGCCTCAACGCATACGTCAAAGCCGTCGCCGTCGGTAATACGCATAGCCTCTTCCACGATGTCAACCTTCGCCGAATTGATGGTGCCCTTGGCGCCGAATTTCACAGCCTTCTCAAGTCTGCCGTCAAGAATATCCGCCACATATACGGTTGCGCCCTTGGCAACTGCCGAAATCGTTGCGAAAAGTCCTATGGGACCCGCGCCGACCACAAGCACTCTGTCGGTAGGCTTAATCTCCGTACGGCTCAGTGCATGCCAGCCGATGGTGAAAGGCTCTACCAAAGCAAGTTCTTTGGCCGACAAGCCTTTACCTTCGTAAATACGCTCAATCGGCATCACAATATATTCTCTGAAGCTTCCGTCGCGTTGCACGCCCATAGTCTGGTTATCGGTGCAGCAGTTTACAAAGCCGCGCTTGCATGAGTAACATTTTCCGCAGTTAAAATAAGGGTTGCAGGTAACAATGTCGCCCGCCTTAAGTCCGCGTGAGTTCTCCGGAATCTCCACAATTCGCGCGCTGAACTCGTGTCCGGGAATTCTCGGGTAAGTGGTAAAAGGCTGATTGCCCGTAAAGCTCGCCACATCCGCACCGCAGATTCCGCAGTACATCACCTGCAAAAGTGCCTCGCCCTCGCCCGGCACGGGCTTCTCGGTGTCCACAACACCTATTTCAAAAGGTTTATTTATCTTAACAGTCTTCATCTTATCTCTCCCTGTTCACGTATTTTTCGTTCCAGATAACCGCCGTCTTCATAGGCGCGCTCTTCGAGTAAATCTTCTCCTTGTACGCCTTTATCGGGTCCTCCGCGAACTCATCCCTGTCTATAAGCTCCACAATCTCGTCGTAATTGCTCTTCGCAAGCATCTCAATCGCCTGCTCCATGTGATCCTGTCTGAAGTTGATGGATGCGATAATCAAGTGGTTCTCGAATCCAAAGGGCATTGTGTCAAAGGAAATCTTCGGACCCAGCGAAAAGCTGTTATAAAGTCCGTTACATCCAAGCGCCCTATGCTCAAAAGCAACTCTGTGCTCCACATTCGAGCCGCTCACGCCGATAAAGGTCGTCGCCCTTCCGCCAAGCTTCTTAACAATCGCGTCAGCCAGCTCCTGCTCGCTTTCATACGTATTACGCAGGTACTCCGCATGTGAATTCTTCAGCGCGAATTTCACCTTTGTCGAGTCTTCTGCGCTTCTTGCCACGAAAAGAATCTTCGAGTTCGGGTACTTCTTGGAAATCAAATCCCCAATGAACATACCCGTGGTGCCGAGGCCGAAGATTACGGTTCTTTTAAAGATTTCTTCTTTGGCAATCTCGCGGGCCTTCGCCTCGTCGCACTTATGCTCTCTCATCGCGCGTCTGAAGTTATGGGCGCTTCCCATGTCCTCCATCCTCTCAAGCTGAAACAGCATGCACGCGAAGGGGTCCGGGAACACCATCTTCTTGGCAAAAGAAAGGTCCAGCTTTCCGTCATGCACGTACCCATCCGGTATCTTTAAAAGCATATCCGGGTTGAAATACTGCTTGTCCGCAAACAGTCCGTCCGCCTTATCGCAGCCATACTCAAAGTACGTCTCATCCTCCGTATATCTCGTAGGATCCACGCTGTCGCCTCCGCGAATCAGAACTATCGCAAATCTATTCTCCGAAGGCACCCACACGATACCTTCGTGACCGTTAATCAGACGCTTCTCACCGTTCGGAAATTTAGCGCTTAGTTCACCTCTGGCACCCATATTCATCAGTTCATTATCTGTGCCACAAAAACCTACCATTACAGGCTCACACAATACTCCCTCTTTGACCGGTTCTCCTTTTAGCCTTTGTCTCTGTATATTCTTTATCTCAACATCGCCATACATGAGTGGCTTCTCAGCGTCATTCTGAAAATACGTACCCTTTACAATCATAGTCTCCTCCTGTATTGTTTAACCCATTTTCTCATACTCATCGGTGTCAAATCGAGAATGGCGGAAGGTTTATTCTTTGGACCCTATCGGAGCGTCGGCGCTTAGCGGCTGTACTTCAAGCCGCTTATGCACGAAAACTTCTGTTTGAGTTGCAAAAAAGGGCTGTGCTGTCCCCCAAGCACCACTTTTTGCGTAGGGCAGACCGTAGTCTTAACGGAGCGTCTGACCGGCCGCTACGTGAGATCGGAGCGGGAGAGTGTCTAAAGAATAAACCTTCCGCCATTCGACAAGTTGTCTACCTATAGAGTATAGCTAGAGAATATGTTAAACAATGTCATGGGATGACTGATTGTAAAGGCATATGTCGTATTTTTACAGATTATGTGTTATCATTGGTGTATGGCGAGGTACCAAATATGAAATACAGAGACTTAAGAATATCCTTTGAAATGTCGGGTATCCAATTCACGATATTGAGCATTGGTGAAGAAACAATACTTACACCCTTTCCCGGGCACAGTCATAGCAAGAATAGCTATGAGCTACACTATATTAAAAGCGGGCGAGGAACTCTTATTGCCGACAACGTTACATATAACATCACTCCCCAAACGTTTTTTGTGACTGGGCCGGGTGTGTTTCATGAGCAGATTTCCGATCCCGATGATGTGATGGTTGAGTATGGAATGTATTTGCAGGTGAGCGTACCGGAAACGGTGAAGCGCAGCAATCCGATGATGCCTTTCATTGATACCGCTTTTCATATCTGTGATGCAGGCGATGCGCCGGCAGGCATTATGGAAGCGATTTTTGGGGAGCTGAATTCTAAGAAATACGGTTATGAATTAATGGTGACTTCCCTGATAGAGCAATATCTTCTCACCATAACCAGGCTCTACAAAAAGGGCACCGTCAAGCACGCGCACGCAGTTCTTACGAACCCCGCCGATATGACCTACCTCACCATTGAGGAGGCCTTCCTTTACGATTACAAAGACCTGACCCTCTCGGAGCTTGCACGCCGCGTCAATTTGGGCACGCGCCAGACGGAGCGTCTTCTTAACAAGCACTACAACATGACTTTCCAGCAAAAGAAAACGGAAGCGCGCATGTCCGCTGCCCTCCTGCTTCTTAAAGGCACACAAAAAAGCATCGGCGAAATCTCCGAGGAACTTGGATTCTCATC
>Ga0129306_1001000_pt1 | contig 36889 bp, 40 predicted proteins | sample P827metagenome_FD_94438 | JGI IMG/M metagenome (GOLD analysis project Ga0129306, IMG submission 94438) | Capybara group fecal microbial communities from Wisconsin, USA - P827 metagenome | ecosystem: Host-associated > Mammals > Digestive system > Large intestine > Fecal | place: USA: Wisconsin...
AATAAAACTATTTGGAGGTAATACTTATGAGAGAAATGTATGAAAGATTTAAATATAGATTTATATCAGTGAGTCAGGATAACAGTGGAGTTGCAGCTGTTGAGGTAATACTTATACTGGTTGATATATTAATACTATATAGTATATGTGTATATAGTTTATTTAGTAGTTGAGGAAGTATATTTATATACACAATACACAGAGTATTTATAAACGTGTTTATCGAGTAGAAAGGAGATATAAGTGGAGTCAATTATAGATTGCTATAAGAACTGTATTCGAAAAGAGGGATATAGGATAATAGAAAATGAGGATGGCTCAGGAGAAGTTAAGCTAGATAGTGATATAGAAGGTTGTTATGAATATGATCGTCCATTCGCTTCCAAACAAGAACTACATATTATGCTGCTACAAGAGAGGATAAATGCTACAGATGCTATTATAAAGGTCATGCTTGAATGCTTAGATCAGAGTCTTACTGTAGACCATGGTGATGTTCATATTATTGATTTTTTAGATAAGATAAGATACTTGCAGAGAGAACTTGGTGAAATGGCTTTTCAGTTAAGATATGTGGAGTATGAACTAAGAGATGAAGTATTATTGGGAGGAATAGAATGACAGTTGAAGATATGACAGATCTACTTGAAATATATGATGCTGTTTGCGAACTGGGAGATGTAGTAGCAAAAGTATTTGTGGCATCAGTAAATGGGATATTAGACGATTCAATTTACGGAAGGTTATTAAGGGTAGAAAGAATCATTCATAGAAACTCCATTCCGGAGATGGGGTTTAGTGCTGATGTTGATTACCCTATTGGGGCATATGTATCAAGAAATAATGAATATACTACTTCTGAGAGGGCAAAGGTACTTCTTGGTAAGGGCAGAATATTTCAGATTCCCGACATAAATCAGACAGATAACCGACAAATTACCGATGATAGCCCTAATGAACGTCCGACATAAAAAAATTAATATACGTGTATGCACAAAATACAACTGCATACACGATTATCGATTACACTTAGAGATACTTCCGTCCAGTCACAGTCCGTGTAGGATAGTGCATTTAAATGGGACCTATCGCAGGCAATGAGGGCGGCTCGGTGAGATCCACGGAGAGCTTAGAAGCTATGATGTCAAATTGACAGGTCGGTAATGCCCCTGGATGGAAAGACCATCTGAAGACTGTAAGGGAGGCGTGGCAAATATTACAGATTACAAAGATTGAATTTTAACGATAAAAACTATGTAGCAGGGTAGAGTCTATCTATCCTGCTATATCCTTTTATAGCTAAAATGGCTATCTAAATGGATGATGTGCGGCATCCAGATTAATGAGGAGAGGAGTGATACAAGGTGTAACTTTTGAGGCGGCTGAAAGCCGTTTTTTTAATTTATGGAAGGAGAAAAAAATATGAACTTAGTAGTTTTAACAGGCAATCTTACAAGAAATCCAGTTGTAAAGCGAGTTGCTAAGAAGGATACGGGAGAAATATTAGTGATCGCCAGATACGGACTTGCTATTAATAGAGAACTGAGCAAACAGATTAAAGAAGAAAATCCAGATATGCAAACTGCTGATTTTGTTTCTGTAGTTGTATTTGGAAGAAGAGCTGAGTTTGCAGAAAAATACTTAACGCAGGGAACAAGAATAGTTCTAAAGGGAAAGCTGCGGAGTGGTAACTATATCAACAAATATAATCAGCGGGTATTTACAACTGAGGTTCTTGGTACAAATCAAGAATTTGCCGAGAGCAAGAAAGAAGAAAAGAAATCAGAGGATGAAGAAATAACTGATATGTGTTCTATTTTTTCACCTGAAGATTATGAAATGTTTGAAAATGATTAGGAGGAAGTTATGATTGCGAAGAAGAGAGGAAGTTTAAGAGCTTTTATTTCCATACTTCTGATCATATGTATATTTCTTTCATATCTGCCTGTAAGGGCGGAGGGGGAAGGAGATTATGCAGGAGTAGAAGCAGAGGAAGTAACAGACTCTGAAGAAAGTACTTCAGAAGCAGAAGATAGTAATAACGAAAATAAAGCTACAGCAACGGATGCTGCTGAAGCAGAAGAAAGAAATGATAGTGAAGAGGAATTACCTAATGTGGAAGAACCTATTGAAATAGGCGGAGAGGGAGAAGCACTTGTTTTTTCTGCAGCCCCTCAGAAGAAGTCTATGAAGCTTATGGCGGCATCATCTGATTCGGTAAGCCTCGTAAAAGGAAAGAATATATATTATCCGGCAAATCTTGGTAACTATTTTACGAGTTATTATACAATAGATGGTAAGGTGGCATACTGTCTTGAGTCTGCTAATGCCGGACCAAGCAGCGGAAGCTATGCTAAGAGTGTTTTGGAAGGAAATGTAAATCTTCAAAAGGCACTTTATTATGGTTATGGAGGTACAGCAGATCAGACTGATTATTATATGGGGCAGTTTGATGGGGATTTAAGATATATATTCACACACCTGGCCGCAAGTTACTTTTATATTGGAATGGAAGGATTTCATGGGTGCACTCAGCAGGATCTTGCAGAATGTGGTGTATGGGGATGGATAGAGTATCTTGAAAGTCTTCCTGCTCCACCGGATCCGACTATGAGTTTAAGTACAACAAGTCTTGAAGCATATGTATCAAGCAGTGGAGATAAGCAGGTAACAGATTATATCACCCTGAATGCAGACAGCAGAAATTATATCAGTATGACGCTTCCTGATGATGTGACCTATCATTTGGGAGATACATCACAGACTGGTGGAACAGTATATATTTATGGAGATTCCAAGTTCTGGTTTTCTGCACCACTCAGTAAGACAGGAAACTGGAGTACCGGGGATATGTATGGTGATATTAAGACTTTATGGCAGGCTATAGCGATAAAGAATAGTGATACATATCAGGACATCGGCAGCTATGAGACAACAACCGTTGCCAATCCTGTGAGTTTAAATGTTAAGTGGCTTGATATAACCAAGGTAAAAATAAAAAAGGTAGATTCAAGCTCTAAGAAAGAACTTGCAGGAGCTGTATTTGGAATATATTCAGACAGTGCGTGTACTAAACTTATAACTGAAATGCCGGCAACTGATAAAAGCGGAAGTTCATCGGTTGATGTAATAAGAACACAGAACACAGTATATATCAGAGAGATTACTGCACCTGACAGATATGTTATTACACCAGAAGTATTTTCACTCAATATACTTAATAGTGACACCGTTGAATATACTGTAGAAAATGATGAGCAGATGGGGCAGCTTACTATATATAAAGAGGGTGAGCAGCTTGATTCAGCTACTATAACAGATAAAGGGACAACATTTAATTATAAAGTTGGGAAACTCAAGGGTGCCAGCTTTTCTGTATATGCAGCAGCTGATATTTATTCAGGAGATGGTACAAAGAAATATTCGGCAGGAGATGTTATTAAGAAGAATCTTGTTACAGGAGATGCGGGATCAGTTACTTTGGCTAATCTCTATCTTGGTAAGTATAAGATAGTTGAAGATAAAGCACCTTCAGATTATTCAGGAACAAATGAAGAAAAGACAGTTACACTGTCTTACGCAGGACAGACAGTTAAGACTGTGTTTAAGGAATCAACTTATAAAAACAATAGAGTAAAGGCAAATGTAACAGTTGAAAAGCTTGATAATGATACTAAGAATCCGCTGAAGGGTGGTATTTATAGTCTATATTCCGCAAGCGATATAACAAATAATAAAGGTACGGTCATTGTTCCCAAAGGAACACTTATTCAGAGTGTTACAACAGGAGCAAATGGAAAGGGAACATTCAGTGCAGATATTCCGATAGGTTTTTCATATAGTGTTAAGGAAACAAAAGCACCAGATAACTATGTGAGAAATGAAAAGGATGTTTATACATTCAGTTTTATCTATAAGGGACAGAGTACTGCTACTGTAAATTTCACACATACATTCAAGAATGAAAGAGTAAATGCAACTATTGATCTTGAAAAGAAGGATAAGGAGCTTAAGACAAATGTTGCCCAGGGAGATGCAACTCTTGAGGGCGCAGTGTACGGGCTTTATGCAAGAGAAGATATAGTACATCCAGATGGGAAGACAGGAATTCTTTATAAAAAGGATACACTAATTACAACACTCACAACTGATAAGAATGCTTTCGCAGAGGTTAAGAACCTGTATCTTGGAAAATATTATCTGAAGGAGATAACAGCTCCGGTAGGATATGTTCCTGATACAGAAGAACATGATCTTAACTGCAGTTTTGAGGGAGATATGGTTCCTACAGTAAAAAGAACTGCAACAGCGTATGAGCAGGTAAAGAAACAGCCATTTATGATCATAAAGGCTGCAAATAATGGAAAGACAGATGCAGACCTTTTAGAAGGTGCGGGATTTTCAGCATACCTAATCAGCAAACTTTCAGTAAAAGAAGATGGAAGCTATGATTTTGAATCAGCAGAGCCAATAGTAATCGGAGAAAATGGCGAGACAGTAATGTATACAGACAGTACAGGGGCAGCTACGAGTATTCCTATACCATATGGAAAATATATAGTGAGGGAAGTGGAAACACCTCATAACTATGATCCGGTAGATGATTTCATAGTTACTGTAACAGAACATAAGCCAGATAAACCTCAAGTATGGCGTGTGCTTCTTGATGATGAGTTTGAGGCTAAGCTTTATATAATAAAAAAGGATGACGAGACAAAGAAAGCGGTGCTTGCAAAGGATACAGAGTTTAAGATTTATGATATGGATAATAATTGTTATGTGGAACAGATCACAACATATCCTAAAAAGAAGATACATAAATCTTACTTCACAAACAGCGAAGGATATCTTGTTCTTCCGGAAACTCTGAAGATTGGACATTACAGGGTTGAAGAAGTAACAGCACCATATGGATATGTTCTTAATAAAAACTATTTTGAAATAGACATAGACAGTAATACACCATATGAGGTTGACGGAGATACTAAGGAAGCAATTATAGAGGTTGATTATGAAGATAAGCCTGTAAAAGGAAATCTTTCTGTTGTAAAGACCGGAGAGGTACTTACCGGATATGGACAGAACGACAGTGATGATGAAAAGGCAGACTTTATTTATGAGGTAAAAGGTCTTGCAGGGGCAGAGTATTCAGTATATGCAGCTGAAGATATTTATACTCCTGATGGGCAGAAAGATGACAAAGGAAACAGAGTAATAAAGTATGCTAAAGATCAGCTGGTTGGAACTATGATTACTGGCGAGGATGGAAAAGCTGAAATGGCAGATCTTCCTCTTGGAGCATATTATGTGAGAGAAACAAAGGCTCCTGAAGGATTCATTCTTAATACAGAAAAGAGAGATATAAAGTTTGAATATAAGGACCAGGATACACCGATTATCTATCAGTCAGTTGATTATATCAATGAAAGACAGAAGGTAGATATTAACGCAATTAAGAAAGATAAAAAGTCTCAGAATATAATTGCAGGGGCTGAGTTTGGACTTTATGCAAAAGAAGAAATAAAAGCAGGAGATACTGTATTATTTGAGGCTGATGCACTCATAGATACAGCTGTGTCAGATGTTAACGGAAATGCTCGTTTTAACAAAGATCTTCCGCTTGGAAAGTATTATGTTAAAGAACTAAAAGCACCAAAGGGATATCTGATATCTGAAGAAGTTATTGATGTTGATGCATCATATCAGGGACAGGATGTTCTTACAGTAAGTCTTCAGCCGGAGATAGCGAATGAACCAACAAAGGTAAGTTTTTCAAAAAAGGATATTACTACAGAAAAAGAAATTGCAGGAGCCAAGCTATCTGTTATAGACAGTAAGGGAAATGTAGTAGACAGCTGGACATCAGAGAAGGGCAAAGAACATATTATATATGCACTTCATATTGGAGAAACATATATTCTTCGTGAAGAACTTGCAGCAGCAGGCTATTTAAAGGCAACAGATGTAAAGTTCAAGGTTGAAGAGACAGAAGAGATTCAGCCAGTTGTTATGTATGATGATGTGCCTACGGGACTTATTATCATTAATAAAACAGCAGAGGTTCTTGAAGGAGCCAATGTTGAAAAAGATAACATGGACAGAGTAAAGACACAATTTAACTATATTAAAAAGCCTCTTGAAGGAGCAACATTTGAACTATATGCAGCTGATGATATAAAGAATGCAGACGGCGAAAGTGCTGATTATTATAAGAAGGATGAGCTTATCGGGAAATATACTACAGATAAGGATGGTATTATAAAGGTTGATAAGCTGCCTCTTGGTAAATACTATGTTAAGGAAGTATCAACACAGGAAGGATATATACTTGATAATGCTGCAAAAGAGGTTGATCTTTCATATGTAGATCAGGATACAAAAGTAGTAGAATTTAAGGCTGACTATATAAATGATAGATGGAAAGCTGAAACTGAAGTTATAAAGACAGAGAAGGGTACTGAAACTAAAGTAAGAGGTGCGGTATTCGGACTTTATACCAGGGATGATATAAAGAATGCTTCAGGGGAAGTAATCATCGAAAAAGACAGCCTGATCGAACACGCTGTATCGGACAAAGATGGAAAAGCGGTATTTACTGCAGATCTTCCAGTAGGATATAGTTTTTATGTAAAAGAAACTGCTCCTGCTCCAGGGTATACAACCAATGATAAGGTAGAGGACTTTAAGTTTATTCTTAGTGAAAAGATGGAGGCTGTAAGCAAGTTTTCATTTACATATGAGGATGATGTAACAAAGGTTCAGATATCAAAGGTGGATATTACTGGAAATAATATTGCCGGGGCAAAGCTGACCATAAGAGACTTGGATGGAAATGCAGTAGTATCATGGACTTCTACAGATAATCCATATCTCTTTAAGAGAATACCTATAGGAAAATATATATTACATGAGGATGAAGCTCCTGATGGATATGAGGTTGCAGAGGATGTTGAATTTGAAGTCCTTGATTCCGGGGATATCCAGAAGGTCGAAATGACTGATAAAAAGAAGGTAGATAAACCTGACTCTCCAAAGACCGGAGATAGTACGGATATAATGCTACTGGCACTTATGCTTCTATTTTCACTTGGTGGAATAGGAGGCTGCTTCTACCTTATGAAAAGTACAAATAAAAAGAGTAAAAATAGTGATAAGAGGCGCCAGTAAAGGCGTCTCTTCTTTATGAAGGGAGATAAAATGAAGAAAAATATAGTAATAGCTGTTATAGCTGTCATTTTAACACTTATCTGTTCGTTCCGTATTGTGGCAAATAAAAGACTGATTCACAGAACAGATGAGGATGATATTTTTGGTGACTGGGATCCATCAGATGAGTGAACAGCGCTATGCTGATGATAAACCAAGGGACTGCAAATATTGTTATTTTTGGAATGATAAAAGCGAGTGCTGCAGAAGACGCACTTGCTTTTATCTTATCAAGGAAGAAGAAGTCGCCTATACGGAGGGGGACTGCAGAGTCTGTCCCTATGGTATGGCATCAAAGTGTATTGGATATTGTACAGTGAAGTTACTTAAGGAAATGAGAGAGAGGAGGGAGCAAGGTGCAGGAGGAAGTAGATGAGAAGATTCTGGGATTATGTGTAACCGGTGGCAGGATAAGTGCTGATATTCTTAAAACTGCTCTTTCACATACTTTAAGTCATATCTCAAAGTTTCACGAAACTGAAAATAAAAAGCAGGAATTAAGGAAACAACAAAAGAACTCGGCAAATAAGCAGAGCTATAAAGGAAAGCAGAGTTTAAAAAGCTTAAAGAAGTCCGGTGCGGAGCTTACAAATATAGAGATTACCAATGATAATATAAAATCCTTCGAGAAGTATGCCAGAAAATATAATGTAGAATATTCATTAAAAAAGGATAAAGGTATAGATCCTCCAAGGTATTATGTGTTTTTTAAGGCAAAAGACATAGACAGTATGACAGCTGCGTTTAAGGAATACACCGGTAAAACAATGAATAAGAACAAGAACAGACTCTCTATAAGAAAGGCTCTTAGTAATGCGATAGAAAGGGCTTCTAAGCAGAAACATAGACAAAGGGAAAGAAGCAGAAACAGAGGAAGAGAAAGATGAAAGGTCTTAAGGAGAAGGTAAAATATAAGCTATCTTCTTTGGATAAGACAAAAGTGATGAAAACCATGATTCCCTTAATTATTATTTTTTATATAACAAATAGGATTTCGTGGTTATACAAATACTGCCAGGGAGATAGCGTTATGGATAAAGTAATCGTTCTGGCAACAAATCTGGGACTGGCATTTAAAAATGCTGGTCTGAGTATAGCTCCAAAGGATGTAATTGCAGGGCTGATTGCTGTAACAGTATTTCAGATGATTGTATATATAAAAAGTAAAGATTCAAAGAAATTTAGGAAAGGAGTTGAGTACGGTTCGGCAAGATGGGGGAATAGAAAAGATATCGAACCTTTTATAGATCCGGTATTTGAGAATAATATTATATTAACAATGACAGAATTTCTTACTATGAATTCGAGACCAAAGAAACCAAAGTATGCAAGAAATAAAAATATAATAGTGGTCGGTGGATCGGGTTCAGGTAAGACAAGATTTTTTGTGAAACCAAATATAATGCAGATGCATAAAAAGGTATCATATGTGGTAACAGATCCGAAGGGAACAGTAATCCTTGAGGTGGGGACTATGCTTATGAAGCATGGTTATAAGATTAAGGTTCTTAATACTATCAATTTTTCAAAGTCGATGCATTACAATCCGTTTCATTATATTCATTCCGAGAAGGATATTCTGAAGCTGGTTAATACTATAATATCCAATACCAAAGGAGAAGGAGAAAAAGCATCAGAAGATTTCTGGGTAAAATCGGAGCGACTTTTATACTGTGCACTCATTGGATATATATACTATGAAGCGCCGGAGGAAGAACAGAACTTTACTACGTTACTTGAATTTCTAAATGCTTCAGAAACTAGAGAGGATGATGAAGAATTTAAGAACGCAGTCGATCTTATGTTTGAGGACCTGGAGAAAAAGAATCCAAGACATTTTGCTGTAAGGCAATATAAAAAATATAAGCTTGCGGCTGGCAAAACAGCAAAGAGTATACTTATTTCGTGCGGAGCGAGACTTGCTCCATTTGATATTGAAGAATTACAGGAACTTACATCGTATGATGAGATGGAACTGGACAAGATTGGAGAGCAGAAAACTGCTCTTTTTATTATTGTCTCTGACACGGATACAACATTCAATTTCATCGTAGCAATGATGTATAGCCAGCTATTCAATCTGTTATGTGAGGTTGCAGATGATAAGCATGGAGGAAGACTTCCATATCATGTGAGACTTCTTCTTGATGAGTTTGCCAATCTGGGAACAATCCCCATGTTCGACAAACTAATTGCAACAATCAGATCAAGAGAGATTTCGGCATCTATAATACTGCAGTCACTTAGCCAGCTTAAGACTATATATAAAGATGCAGCTGAAACGATAATAGGTAACTGTGACACGATGCTATTTCTTGGTGGAAAGGAAAGCAGCACATTAAAGGAACTTTCAGAAACACTTGGTAAGGAGACGATTGATTTATATAACACATCTGATACCAGAGGTCAGAGCAGATCAATGGGAGTGAATTATCAGAAGACCGGAAAGGATCTTATGTCAAAGGATGAGATTTCTGTAATGGATGGAGAAAAATGCATCCTGCAGGTTCGAGGCGTAAGGCCATTTTTTAGTAATAAGTTTGATATTACAAAGCATAAAAGATATCAGGAACTCTCAGATTATGATAAGAGTCTTACTTTTGATGTAGAGAAATATCTAAAGAAACGAGCAAAGATAGCAGAAGATGCTGAATTTGAATTATATGAGGAGGATGTTAGTGAATAGTAGTGAATATGTAGATAGTGCCTGTTCAATTATCACATCGACAATTGGTCAGGCACTTAAAAATAGGAAAACAAAAGGAAGTATAAAAATAGGATATGGAAATGGCAGGCGCGATATAGATTTAAGGACATATAGTCAAGGGCTGTCTTTTAAGATAAGCAAGGGAGGAGATATTAATATAGTCTTCTCGGAGTTCTGCCATGATGATGTGGTTATAAATTATGGTATTTATTCAGAGAATGTGGAGAAGCAGAGTAATTGTCTGGCGGATTTACAGACTGTGGCATCAACCTTGATGCAGGACTTTTGTTCGGGATGTATGGACTGGCATATAGTCTTAGATTATTTGTCTGACATGAAAGAAGGAGATGATTGGAAAAAGGCTTATGAGAATGCTAGAGGCCTGTAAAATAAAGTCTATTTATAACGACAGTAAATATTGTTCATGATATAATTTAAACAGTTACTATCGATTGTATAGATTTAGGAGATTATAATGATTGATATCACCCATGATTTTACTTCGGATTTGGATGGATATTGGGATGGCTTTTTAGAAAGAGATCCGATAGCAGGAGTAGGCCCTATAGATCCAGATACGAAAAGTGAAACATTAAAAGAGTATCATAGGCTTCTTTGGAGTAAGGAATTACCTAATGGCGAAGTAATGGAACTTACTTCAAGAAAAGCTCCATATTATCTTACGTGGAAAGATTTTTGTTTTGGGAGCGATACTATAATTGTAGGTTTCAGATATGTAAGATATAAGCATATTATTTCTCAAGTAAATAAAATGCAGAAGGATTATAAAGATTATTGGGAAAAATTAATTAGAAAGGCTTACACAATTGGTGGAACTATTATTTTTCCGGTACATCGTTTAAGTATGAATCAAAGGCGTGGGATGAATAGACGTATTTCTGATAGGTGGGATTTGACGCTTGAGTGTATACGACTTTTTTACTTAGGAAAAGAAAGTCCGTTGTATAATGTTATGCTTGAGGATAAGGCATTTTATGATTTATTTGTAGATTTTAAAGGATATGTAGATTTCTTTTTGCTTCAGGATGCGGTAACAGATGATTATTCGGCTGTTAATATATGGGATGGCGCAGGAGATTTTGTAGAAGATGGTCTTCCCAAAACTCTGGACGATTATTTTGGCTTTATAGAAAAGGAATTTGCTTTTTTAGATAAAAGAAATAAGCGTATTAAGGAATATGCAGAAAAGCATGGGCTTTGATATTGATAATCTATAGCTTTTAGGAGATTGTATGATAAATAGTCATTATATACCGCAGTTGTTATTAAGACATTTCTGCGAGGATGAAAAAATACAGTACTATGATGTTAAGAAGCAATTAAGCGAATCAAGGAACACACGCTCTGTTTTTTCTTCAAAGGGATATTATCCTGAAGGTCTTGAAAAAGAATTATGTCGTAAGATTGAGGTTAAATTTGCAGGCGTTTTGAATAATAAGATTCTTAAAGATAGTCATAAAGTGATTTTATCGCAAGAGGATATTTTTATTCTTAAGAAGTACCTTATTATCACGGCCTTTAGAGTAAAGGATGATGATTTGGAACATAATGCCTGGTATAGAGTGTTAAAAAGGGATGGATTTATAACAGAAGAAAATGATAATAAAGATTTTTGGGGAGGGGATTTTTATAAGAATCTAAATAAGGTACTTGAATGTGAGGATATTTTTGAAATATCAAAGATGGGTTGGGAAGGAGAAAACCTTAATCTTTTTCTATTTATAAAAGATATCATATATTCATATAATGTCTTTGTAAAAACAAATCATTGCAAAGAAGATTTTATTATTCCTGACAGAGGTTGGACAAGTTATAGTGGACCGATGAGTGTAAAGAAATTAAATGCAATGTTTAATATGCTTGAGATTAGGTATGATCCTTATATTGATTCGTTATTACATACTTCTTCCCCACAGGATTATATGGTTTTTCCATTAACAAAGAATATGGCTATAGTAGCAATTAGTCCGGCATTTAAAATATGTCTGCCAGGTATGCCATATAGAATAATATATCCAGATAATGCACCTACATTATCAAAGTGTTTAGGGTTTGGTGATGTTAATACAATTGCACCGCCGGATAATCGTTTTTTAAGAGATGGTTCGAAGGAGTATATTTATAAAATACAACAACTTTCAAAACGAGACGTTGTTTTTCTAAATTCATTATTGATAAAGAATGCAAATCAGTATTTTGGATTTGCAAAGAAAGAACGGATTATTAGTAGTTTAATAGAAGTTGGTTTGAGTTAAGCAGCTGTATCAAAAGAGATACGGCTGTTTTTTATGGAGGAAAAAATGAGTGTAACAGAACAGTTAAAAGAGGTTCTTAATAGTGTAGATGGAGAGAATTTTATAATTACGATACCTATTGTTGCAGAAGAAGGGGAGGTTAGTGATGGCGGAAAAGAAATACAAGTTAGATCAAGTAGCTATCAGAATGGTTAGGGAAAAACCTCTATATAGCTCAGAGCCTATAGATTCGCCAGAAAAAGCAGTCAAACTTCTTGCGGATGCGATACGTGATTATGATAGAGAAGTTGTATGTGTTATAAATTTCAATTCTGCAATGCAGCCGATTAATCTTAATATCTGTTCCATGGGAGCAATAGACAGAGCGATAGTATCACCCAGAGAGGTGCTTAAGTCATCTATATTATCGAATGCTTCTTCAGTAATGCTTTTGCATAATCAACGGAGAAAAGATATGTTGACGGTTAGTTAATCTTATGATATATTAGGTAACACCTAAATATCTTAGGTAATAACTAAACAATGAGGCTGTATGATGAAAGTAGTTAATGGAGGATTAGTTGATAACCATAAAGAACCCACATATGAAGAATCTGCTAGATTTCAGGCGAAGCTTATTGGATTATGGGAAGAACAACAGAGAGTCTTGGGCTATACTCCCGCAACAATCGCATTGAATCTTCGAAATCTTAATGAAATACTTGATATTAGTGGAAAATTTATTTGGGAATTGGAACCCTCAGATATGGATCTGTTTTATGAATCATTGGTAGGTAGGGGACTTGCATATTCAACAAGAAGAAAATATCAATCGTGTATAGTTTCTTTTTTAAACTACCTTAATGCTCGTCATAATAATGATATTTATAAGCAGTATGGAGTTAATGTACCCAATGTTATAGATGGTTTTAATCGTCATATTCATCGAAAGGATGATATTGATGTTCCTGTTCTTCCTCCAGATCCGGAGGTGCTGGAAAGATTCTGGAATGGAATGAAGGACGAAATGACAAAAGCACGAAAATTTGCAACAATTGCTCGTGATTACATGGCTTTTAGAACAATGGAGAGAGCAGGCTTACGAAGTTTTGAATGTGTTATGCTTGATGTAAAGGATCTAAGGTTTGATCTTGGTGAACATGGAAAAATTCATGTTAGGTATGCAAAGGGTTCAAGGGGAACGGGATACAAAGAAAGATTGGTACCAATGTTGATGGATATAGATCAGTTATTTAGATGGTACCTTAAAGAAGTTAGACCTTTATTTACAGATGATAATAATGGACCATTATTTCTGAGTGAGACAAAAAAACGCATGTCAAGAGATGTTATGAGAAGTTCTTTAAGCAGAAGACAAAAAGAATTAGGCTTCAGTAGTGATGAGATTTTTAGTCCACATCAATTAAGACATGAATTTGCAACAAAAATGGTTGAAATGGGAGTAGACTTATTGACATTAAAAACATTATTGGGGCATAATCAGATTCAAACAACATTTGCGTATGTATCTCCAGGAGATGATTTTATAGAAAAGAGAGTTCGTATGGCACAAGAAAAATGGCTTAAGCAACTAAAAGAATACAATGAATCTGAAAGGGTGTAAGCATATGGCATTAGAGTGGAAATTAAGAAAGGTTATGGCGGAAAAAAATATTTGGACAGGAGCAGAGCTTGGAAGATTGATGCAAGATCTGGCAGGTTATAAATTATCAGCAGCTTCAATAAGTGTTCTTATCAATGAACAACCAAAGCAAGTAAAGGCAGAGACAATGGATGCTCTATGCATGGCTCTTGAGTGTACTCCGAGTGATTTGTGGGTATTTACACCTACTCCGTATAAAAAATCAAAACAAAATCAAAATAAAGTTGTATCAATAAAAAAAGTATCTAATGGAAAGCTGCCACCTATATAATGTTTAAATACAATTCGTTAGAAGTACCAGTAGAAAAAAGATGGGTCATTGATTTATATCAGAAATATAGAGATTTTCTTATTAAGTATAATAAAGAACAGAAACCTGTATTGCATCATTTGAGAGGTGCATCAAAAGTATTTTTGAAAATGGAAGATATTTTCCCTGCTGATTTATCGTATGAATGGATTGTTTTGCAGTATGATGAAATTGGTAGAAATTGTTCATTTAAGAGTTTAACAGGCTTTTTAATTAATAATTCGCTGATAAAAGCCCCAAGCAATGATGAAAAATATAAAAAGTCTATAGAAAAATATATTTCTCAAACCCCTATCAATTTTCAGAAATGTTTTAGAGGCTTTGTTAATGAACGGTTATATTTGAGAGAAAGACAAATAAAAAATAATGCATCTAGTCCCTTGAATATTAGAACAATTGATTCAGATGCATGTAACATCCTCCGTATGATTAGATGGATGAAAGCAAATTTTTCAAATGTCGAAAGATACTCAGATATTACTGAAGATATGGTAAATAAATTTCTGCTATCTTTAACGGCATCAAATAGAGAATGTGTAAGAAAAGATATCTATGTATTTTTTAAGTATGCTTATACTAAACATTATCTGTTTTACATCCCTATGACAGATTATAAAACTAGAGAAACTAAAAGAGTTGCAAATCCACTTGATTGTTACCAACAAGCAGAATTGTTGAACAAAATTATGATTGAGGGGATATCGTATCCAGCTGAAGCATTAATGACATCATTTTCTTTATTTCATGCATTAACATCTACTAATCAAACGAAAATTAAGCTTAATGACATAGATGTTGATAGACAAATAATAATGATGCAAGACATACCTAGCGTATATCTTATGAACTATGAAATGAACTTACTCAAAGAGTATTTACAAATACGCAAGGATTATCCGAATTGTGAAAATAATGAGTATTTGTATGTAAGAAGAAGACGAGGTTACTATATAGAAAATGTTCCTGTTGGAAAGGAGTTTATCACAAGACAGGTAAAGCGATTCTCAGGTTATACACCAACGGAATTAAGAATAACTTGTTTGCAAGAAATGGCATCAGCAAATGGAGCATATTTTATTAGAGAAGCATATGGCATATCAGAGACACATGCAGGTAGGTATGGATCTCATGAAGAATACTTGATAGATGAGGCTATCAATGAGTGTTTAGGAGAAGACAATGAAAGTATTGTTTGAAGAACAAATGAAGGAAAGTATAGAAGAACTAAATCAAATGCTGGATGATACAAAAAGATTGAGTGATGAAATTAAAGAATGGATAAAGTTCACAATGAAAGATAATCATTTTTCAGATGAAGATATAGATTGTCAAATGAAAAAACTAATAACACAAAATGATATTGAGACGATAAATATAATGGAGTTGGAAAAACTATTATGCGAAATAAAAAAATAAATACTAATGATACTAAGCCGCTGATTCAGCGGCTTTTATATTATGCCTATAAGTTTATTGAACTTAAACAAGATGAACATAAACATTTCCATCCTAGTGGAAGTTGTGAACCATCTGAACAGGATGTTCTTATAACAGACAGGATGCAGGAAGTGTATAAACTGATGGATATTAAGCTTCTTGATCATATTATTATTGGTAGCAATAGTTATTATTCCTTTACGGAGAATAGCATAATGCCTGATAAGCAGTTATCGTTTACTCCGATTATGGAATTATATCAAATGAAGCACGGATTGGAGGCTAAAAAAGAATCAGTTAGAAAACAGTTGAAAGAAAAATCTGAGGTTGCTGAGAAAAAACCGAAAATAAAGAAAAATAAAAGCAAAGTGGAGGAATTATGAGACACATAAGATTGAGGGCGAGAGATCGTCCTTTTTTTAATGAAAAGAGGGTGCCACAAAAGCAGCACCCAAGAGTAACAGTAGGTTTAACCACTGCACCCGTGACAAGGAAATTATAGCAGAGGTTATTTGAGAAGGAAAGAAAAGGAGAGACAAAATGGCATTTTTTAGTTCAGCGATAAGTATATTGCAGACACTTGTTATAGCAATTGGAGCCGGACTTGCTGTATGGGGAGTTATCAACCTTCTTGAGGGATATGGTAACGATAATCCCGGTGCAAAGTCACAGGGTATAAAACAGCTTATGGCAGGTGGTGGTGTCGTTCTGATAGGAACAAGTCTTGTGCCTCAGCTCGCATCATTATTCTGAGAAAGGAGATTAGTATTCCATGCTCGATTGGATTATTGAAGACATTGAGGAATGGATAAGAGATCTCTTGAGTGGAATAATACTGACCAACCTCCAGACTATGTTTGAGGATGTTAATGAAAAGACAGCAGATATAGCTACACAGGTTGGTCAGACACCTTCCGGATGGAATGGAAGCATATATAGTTTTATACATAGTATTTCAGAAACGGTTGTCCTTCCCATAGCTGGAATGATAATCACATTTGTACTTTGTTATGAACTTATATCAATGCTTACGGAAAAGAATAACATGCATGATATTGATACATGGATGTTCTTTAAATATTTTTTCAAGATGTGGGTTGCTGTGTATCTGGTAAGTAATACATGGAATATAACCATGGCGGTATTTGATGTGGGGCAATCAATAGTGAACAGCGCTTCAGGAATAATAAGTGGTAGCGCGACTGTTGACTGGGGATCCCAGATAGCTAATTTTAACAATACACTTGATACACTTGAAATAGGAGAACTGGCGACGCTTGCACTTGAATCAATGCTTGTCAGTACATGCATGAAGATATTATCGGTTGTTATAACGGTAATCGTGTATGGAAGAATGATAGAGATTTATCTATATACCTCAGTTGCACCTATTCCATTTGCAACTATGACAAACAGAGAATGGGGACAGATAGGAACAGGTTATTTAAGAGGACTGTTTGCACTGGCATTCCAGGGATTCCTGATGATGATATGTGTAGGAATATATGCGGTGCTTGTGGCATCAGTAACAGTATCAACAAACCTGCATTCCGCATTGTTCGGAATAATAGGTTATACAGTAATACTTGTATTCAGCTTATTTAAGACTGGATCACTTGCAAAATCGATTTTTAACGCACATTAAAAGGAGAGACAATGGCAATAGTAGCAAAGATACCTAAGGATCTTACTAAGGTAAAAAATAAGGTTATGTTTAATCTCACAAAGCGGCAGCTCATATGTTTTGGGACAGCAGCAGTTATAGGACTGCCGATATACTTTCTTACAAAGGATTATATCGGAACAACAAATGCAGCGACCATTATGATATCTATGATGGTTCCTGCATTTTTGTTTGCTATGTATGAGAAGAATGGGCAGCCTCTTGAGCAACTATTATTAAACATAATAAGACAGAAGTTTCTAAGACCTAAGATCCGGGTTTATGAAACAAAAAATATTTATGAAACTGAAATAAGAATGGGAGGAGGAGAAAGTTTTGCAGGAAGTGAAAGAAACAAAGGGAAGCCTGCTAAAAAGAGCAAATCTAAATAAAGAGCAGCATCTTTCAGTACAGGACACTATCCCATATATAGAAATGGCAAGGGATGGTATCTGTAAAGTGGCTGAAGGGATGTATTCCAAGACGGTTAAGTTCCTTGATATAAACTATCAGCTTGCCAGGGATGATGATAAGAAGGCTATACTTGAGAAGTGGTGTGAATTTTTAAACTATTTTGATAGTTCCATCCATCTGCAGTTTTCCTTTATAAATCATCACAGCAATATGAGTGAATATGATTCCATTATATCAATTGAGCCTCAGAAGGATAATTTCAATGATATAAGAAAAGAGTATTCCGAAATGCTCCGTAACCAGCTTTCAAAAGGTAATAATGGACTTGTAAGGGAGAAGTATATAACATTTAGCATAAAGGCAAAGTCAGTAAAAGAAGCAAAGCCAAGACTCGAAAGAATAGAAACTGATGTGATAAACAGTCTGAAGCTAATGGGAGTTGAGGCAAGTGCTCTGGATGGAACCGAGAGACTTAAAGTGTTATATGAAATGTTCAATCCTGATACTCAGGTTCCGTTCAGATTTTCTTATGATCAGCTGATAAAGACGGGTCTTTCAACTAAGGATTATATAGCACCGACTAGTTTTGTTTTTGATAACAGTAAGTATTTTCAGATGGGGAATACAACTGGGGCAGTATCGTTTCTTCAGATACTTGCACCTGAGTTCGAGGATACCATACTTCAGAAGTATCTTGAGATAGATCACAACCTAGTGCTCAATATCCATATTGAAGCAATAGACCAGTTAAAAGCCATAAAGTTGATAAAGGCAAAAGTTACGGATATTGATAAGATGAAGATAGAGGAGCAGAAGAAAGCGGTTAGGGCCGGTTATGATATGGATATAATCCCATCAGATCTTGCGCTCTATGGAGAGGAAGCAAAAGAGTTAATGCATGCCCTCCAGTCACGAAATGAAAGGCTGTTTTTAGTCACAATACTATTTATGAATACAGAAAAGAATAAGCGGAGTCTTGATAATACAGTAATGCAGATATCAGGTATAGCACAGGGTACGAACTGTATGTTAAGAAGGCTCGATTTTCAGCAGGAGCAGGGGCTTGTGAGCAGTCTTCCTCTGGGAGTGAATACAATACCAGTAAAGAGAGGACTTACAACAAGTGCCACTGCTATTTTTGTGCCATTTACAACACAGGAGCTGTTTATGGCAGGAGAGTCACTATATTATGGAATCAATGCGACATCCAATAACATGATCATGGCTGATAGAAAGCAGCTGAAGAATCCAAACGGACTAATTCTTGGTACTCCTGGTTCTGGTAAATCAATGTCAGCGAAAAGGGAGATAACCAATGCATTCTTTGTAACAAAAGATGACATCATAATAGGTGATCCTGAGGGAGAGTATTATCCACTTGTAAATGCGCTTGGAGGACAGGTTGTAAGGATTTCGAGTACAAGTAAGGATTATATAAATCCTATGGATATAAATCTTGATTATGCCGATGGTGATAATCCTCTTGGCTTCAAGAGTGATTTTATTCTTTCGATGTTTGAGATCATTATGAACGCACATTCAGGTCTGGCGCCGGAAGAAAAGTCAGTCATAGATAGATGTCTTCCAATAGTGTATGCAAAGTATTTTAAAGATCCGGTTCCTGAAAATATGCCGGTGCTTGGAGATTTATATAATACGCTGCGTGCACAGAAAGAAGATGCAGCCCAGGGACTAGCTACTGCACTTGAAATATATGTAAATGGTTCATTAAAAGTATTCAATCATCAGACAAATGTAAATCTTGATAACAGGATCATATGTTTTGATATTAAAGAACTTGGTAATCAGCTTAAGAAACTTGGAATGCTTATAATTCAAGATCAGGTTTGGAACAGGGTTACTATAAACCGTGCCCAGAAGAAGGCTACAAGGTACTTTATTGATGAGTTTCATCTTCTTCTTAAGGAACCTCAGACAGCTGCATATTCTGTAGAGATATGGAAGCGTTTCAGAAAGTGGGGCGGTATTCCGACAGGCATAACCCAGAACGTTACAGATTTTCTTGGAAGTCCAGAAATACAGAATATTATAGAGAATTCTGACTTTGTTTATCTTCTTAATCAGGGTAAGGATGACAGGGATATTCTGGCAAAGCGGCTTAATATTTCAAAAGAACAGCTTGCTTTTGTTACTAATAGTCCTGCTGGTAGCGGGCTTATCATATATGGAAGTGTAATAATACCATTCAAGGATAAGATGAATAAGAACATGAAGCTTTATAAGCTGATGACAACAAAACCTGATGAAGTAGAAACAGGAAAGGATAAGAAAAATGGAAGTTAGATTCGGGAGAATTGAAAGGATGTGATAAGGTATGAGAAAAATATCTTCTCACTGGAAACTTATATGCATTAGAAGGGGCAGGTCAATATTAAGACCTGTCCTTATCTTTTTAAAGGAAGGTGATATAAGTGGATGAAATAAAAGGTCAAGAGAAGATTGTGATTAAAGCTTCCAGAGATGGCCTTATTGAGGAGAATCTTGTTACCGGTGAAGAGAAAAGTGTGTCTGGCAAGAAATCATATTATCTTGGCAAAGAAATAAAAGATACAGATATTTCGGAAAAAGAAAAGACAGTTATAAATAGCAGTAAAGGTAGTCAGAAGAAAAAAAACCGAGCCAGATATAAAGCAGAAAAAGGGAAAGAAAACAATAATTCTGAAGGTACAGATGAAAAGATAAGTATTAGTAAATCAGCTGAGATAAAAAAAGAAGCAGCAAAGAAAAAAGTAGCAAGAAAGAATACCTATCAGAAGTTCAAGGTAAAAAATGAAAAGGAAGCTGTGTCCCATGCATTTAAGAGTACTGCTGACACTTCAATAAATGCAGCTACAGATGTGATGATCAGAGGAAACTCTGACAATGAATCAGAAAGCAGTATTTCCGAAGATATGGCAGAAGAAGGCGCAGTATCAGGCAAATATGTATTTTCGAATCACAGGATAAAAACCATGAGGGAATCCAAAGAGAGAACTGACTTTAAGCAGGAATCTGCTTATGAAAGGTTTTCCTTCAGGGAAGATAAAACAAATGATTTTTCAGTAAAAAGTGGTAATCCTAAAGCTGAAGTAAAGAAAACTGAGGGAGCAAGTAAGGCTATACAGAAGAAAAGATATAAAAGGTCATATGCTGCTGCAAAACATAGCGGAGTTACAGTTGAAGGCTCTGCGACAAGAGGTACTTCGGAGAAGGTAAGAGAAAGTGGAAATAAAGTAAAAAGAGCAATAGTCAGTTTTGTTAAGAATAATAAAGTCTTATTCTTGATACTCGGAGCACTGGGACTTATTGCAATCTTTTTTACGACAACATTTTCAGGCGTCAGTCTTCTTGGAACAGGAGTGACTGGAACTGTTACTTCCACAACATACCCATCTGAAGACAGTACCATATATGCAGCTGAAGCAGCTTATGCTGGGCTTGAGGCATCGCTGAACACTCAGATAAACAACATAGAATCAGAACACCCGGGTTATGATGAATATAACTACAGCATTGATGAAATTGGGCATGATCCGTATCATCTTACCTCATATCTTACATGTAAATACGGAAATTATGATGGTGTAGATGTGTCATCAGACTTAAATGCTCTGTTTGCATCTCAGTATACACTTACCCTAACGGAGACCACAGAGACAAGGGAAAGAGAGAAAACTGATCCTGATACGGGAGAAGTGATATTAGATGCAAATGGTAATCCGGAGATGGAAGAGTATGAGGCAAAAATATTAAATGTCTCACTTAGAAATATGGGGTTTGATTATGTGGCAAGTAATAATCTCACGAGTGAAGAATATGAATATTATAAAACACTTAATGCCACTTATGGATGCAGGGAGTATCTGTGGGACACTACAACCACTTATTATGCCGGGACCACTGGGGCAGATTACACAATTCCGCCAGAGGCTTTATCAGATGAAAGATTTAAAAATATGATCACAGAGGCAGAAAAGTATCTTGGATATCCATATGTCTGGGGTGGCGCATCACCGGATACATCCTTTGATTGTTCCGGATTTGTTTCGTGGGTAATAAATAATTGTGGCAATGGCTGGAGTTATGGAAGGCTTACAACGGATGGACTTAGAGATATTACTGCATATGTATCCCCGGAAGATGCAAAGCCTGGAGATCTGATCTTTTTTCAGGGTACATATAATACTTCAGGCACATCGCATGTAGGAATATATGTCGGAGATGGAATGATGATTCATTGTGGGGATCCAATTAAATATTCAAGCGTAAATACAGATTACTGGCAGCAGCATTTTCATTCATATGGAAGACTGCCATAAGGAGGAATAGATGAGAAAGATAGATAAGCTAATAACAGATTATGAACTTCTTGAAGCCAAGAGAGTAGAAACCATTAGGCAGAAGGAAGAAATAAAGGCTGCTATAGCCATAATGGAAACAGATGAAATGCAGAAAGCTCTTAAAGCAAACAGGCTTTCTGACAGACAGATTGTCTTATTTATAAATGGTCTTCGTAATGGCTCAATCAGTGTAAAAGCTGAAGAAAGCGGAAGACTGTTTATAAATGGGAAGGAAGTACTTAAGGAGGTTAAGAAAAGTGAAGAAGCTTAAACTTATTATAGTTACACTATGTCTGCTTCTTATTACTGTAACGCCGGTTGTATGCTATGCAGCTGAGGACGAGGATTATAGTGGTGTGACATACGAAGAAGTAGAAGGAGAAGAAGAAACATCAGGTTCAACAGAGGCGGTAACAACAGAAGCGCCACGGGCAGTTACAACAGAGGCAACTGTTATACCAAAAGTTACAGAGCAGCCTACGACAGAGGTGACAACTGAGGCTGCTACGGAAGCAACTACTGAAACTGTAAAAGATGAAAAAACAACTGAAAAGGTACTTGAGGAAGTTGATGAGAGTGGACAGCCTTTTTCGGTGTCAGGTAATAGTACACTAACAGATGATTATAAGGATGATAAGACAAAGGATTTTATGACTATTACAACTGACAGTGGTAATTCATATTTTATTGTAGTAGATAGATCCGGAAATATGGATAATGTATATCTTCTTTCAAAGGTCGATGAGAATGATCTTCAGGACTTTGTTGAAAAGAAAGAGGAGGTAACAACTGAAGCGCCAAAGGTTGTGATACCGGAAGAAAAAGAAGAACCTGAGGAAAAAGAGAAAGAGGAAAAGAAGGAATCTAAGGGAGCCAATCCTCTTACTATAATCGTAATTATCGGTCTTATCGGTGGTGGAATATATTACTTCAAGTCCAAGTCAGGAAAGCAGGGAAAACCAGCACCAGTAAGTGAAAATATGGAGGATGATTATGAAGAACCGGATGATGTTGAGATAACATATCAGGATGATCCATTTGATAAAGATGGAGAGGATGAAGATACAGATGAATAATTACCACGGCAGGAGGTTTTCTCCTGCCATTTTTTATAGGAGGAACAGATGAAACTTGTTATAGCAGAAAAACCGAGTGTATCAGCAAGTTTAGCTGCAGTACTTGGAGCAGATGAAAGAAAAGATGGGTATTTTATAGGAAATGGTTATACCGTAACTTGGTGTCTTGGACATATAGCCGATTATGTGTACCCGGAGGATTATGATGAAAAGTATAAGAAATGGAGTTTTCCAGATCTGCCTATTATACCGGAACCATGGAGAATGGCTGTACCCAAGGAAAAGAAACCCCAGTATAAGGTACTAAAGAATCTTTTAAATGACAGTTCATATGAAGCAGTTATAAATGCCTGTGATGCAGGTCGTGAAGGAGAACTGATATTTAGAAGAGTATATGAATTATCGGGAAGCAGGATTCCAATCAGAAGATTATGGATCAATTCAATGGAGGATAGCGCAATAAAGAAGGGATTTGAATGTCTCAGAGATGGGGATGATTATGATCTTCTTGCGAAAAGTGCTGCTGCAAGAGCAAAGGCAGACTGGCTTATCGGTATAAATGCTACAAGAGCATATACTACAAAGCTGAATAAGAAATACACAATCGGAAGAGTCCAGACACCTACAGTAATGCTTCTAGTAGAAAGAGATGAAAAGATAAAGAACTTTGTAAAAGAACCATTCTACAAAGTAGTTATTGGATGTCCCAAGATAAAAGCAGTATCAGAAAATATCAAAGAGAAGTCAGAAGCAGACAGGCTTGCTGCACAGTGTAATGGAAAAACTGCGGAGGTTATATCAGTTAAGAAAAAAGAAAAGAAGACTAAAACACCGAGACTGTATGATCTTACATCGCTTCAGAGAGATGCTAACAGGCTTTATGGATATTCAGCCAGTGACACTTTATCAGTGCTTCAGGATTTATATGAGAAAAAGCTTGTTACATATCCAAGAACTGACAGTCAGTATATAACAGAAGATATGGTTCAGTCTGTAATGAATCTGATTGAAAGGATAAAAGAAAAGTATGATTTTCTGAGTGGATATAAGCAAGAGGATATAAAAAAGCTTGCGGATAATAGTAAGGTATCTGATCACACGGCACTTCTTCCAACGGAAGGTTCACTGTCAGGAGAAGCTGACTTATCCGTTAAGGGAAAGAATATATATAACCTTATAGTAAGGCGTCTTATGGCTGCTGCTGCAACAAACTATTTATACAGTGAAACAGAGGTTTTGATTCGCTGTGAAGGTAAAGACTTTAAAGCTAAGGGGAAGACGGTTACTGATCCAGGCTTTAAAGAGGTTGAGGAAGCCTTCGATAAGTATATGAATATCAGGCAGAAAAAGGATGATGATAGTCCTGTAATAGCAGTAAGTGAAGGAGAGACATTAAAAGAAATCAGTGCAAAATCAGAGGAGCACTTTACAACACCACCAAAGCCATATACAGAAGATACACTTCTTGCTGCGATGGAGTCAGCTGGAAATAAGGAGTTTGAAGAGGATGTAGAAAGAAAGGGACTTGGAACGCCTGCCACAAGAGCCAGTATTATTGAGAAAATAATCGAAACCGGTTATGTGGAGAGGAAAGGAAAAACGCTTGTTCCAACGGAAGATGGATATAAGCTTATCAGCATACTGCCAGATTATATAAAATCAGTAAGTCTCACTGCTGAGTGGGAGAATAAGCTTCTGGATATGGAAAAAGGAAAGTATTCGGAGGATATATTCTTCGGAGAGATAAAGGATATGGTTCAAAATATAGTTGCTGGATGTGCTGATATTGCACCTGTCAAATCAGAGAGAGAAGTACTTGGGAAATGTCCAATATGTGGAGCTGATATAGTCGAATATCCAAAGAGTTATAGCTGCAGTGAAAAGGATTGTAAGTTTGTAATCTGGAAGGATAACAAATTTTTAAATTCCATGAAAAAGAAGATGGATAAGAAGATTGCAATGGATCTGATAAAAAGTGGAAGGTCGAGAATAAACAATCTTGTATCATCAAAGGGGAACAAGTTTACTGCAGATCTTGTTATAAACATAGACGAGGGTAAGGTATCTTACAAACTTGAGTTTCCAGAAAAGAAAAAGTAAATATATAAAATTCAGTCCTGCAAATGGAAAGCATGCGCCATCTGCAGGGCTTTTTATATAGATGGCAATAAATAAAAATGGAGGATATAAATATGCCAGAAAACAGTTTTGAAAAAAGAACAAATGAGGACCGTATGAAAGAAATTACGGAACAGCTTGAAAAGGGTGTGGAGGAACTATTTACATCGGAGAACTACAAGACCTATCTTGATACAATGTCAAAGTTCCATACATACAGTTTTAATAACACAGTACTTATTGCTATGCAGAAGCCGGATGCATCGCTTGTTGCAGGTTATGACGCATGGCAGAAGAATTTCAACAGATCTGTAAAGAAGGGTGAGCATGGTATTCGTATCATAGCTCCTGTAGAAGTCAAGGACAGAAGAACTGTAGGAAGGATTGATCCTGAAACTAAGGAACCTGTGCTTGATGAAAATGGTAAGCAGATACTTGACGAGGTAACAGTTCAGTCTACGAGATTCCGTGTTACTACAGTATTTGATGTATCACAGACAGAAGGGGAACCACTGCCACAGATTGGTGTGAATGAACTTACAGGAGATGTGGCAGATTTTGAGACTTTTATGAAAGCTATAAAAGAAGTGTCTCCGGTACCTATCCGTATGGATGATATTGAAAGTGGAGCAAAGGGATATTACAGTCTTGACGCTAAAGAAATAGTCATCCAGAAGGGGATGAGTGAGCAGCAGACAATGAAAACTATAATTCATGAAACTGCTCATGCGATACTTCATGATAAGGATACTATGAAGGCTCAGGGAATAGAAAAGGATAAACTTACAAAAGAAGTTGAAGCTGAATCTGTTGCATACACTGTATGTCAGCATTTCGGAATAGATACATCTGATTATTCCTTTGGATATATAGCGGGCTGGAGCAGCAGTATGGAAATGAAGGAACTGAAATCTTCAATGGATACTATCAGAAAAACAGCTGCAGAGATAATTGAGAAAGTATCTGACAGGGTTAAGGAGATAGCGCCAAAAGCACATGATGAATTGGTTGCTGACGGAGCTGTTGCAGTAGCATTAAGCTATGATGATTTTCTTAATTCGGTAGTGAAGCATCTGCCTGACAGATTAAGTGGCAAACTTGAAGGCGCTGAAGTAACGATTCAGGATATTCAGAAGCTTCAGGATAAATCATACAGAGGAATACAAGTAAGACCTGAAGGAAGCAATCTTGGAGCAGTAATGGATATGAGACCATATTATGAGATGATGCAGCAGGGGGCATACATATCAGCTGTACTGGATAAGTTTGCAATGGATGCGGAACATGCTTTTGAAAAGGCAAGTATTGAGCAGGATGTCAGCGTATTTAGTGATTATAATAAAGCTAAGGAAATGCTTTCAGTAAGGCTTGTTAATACGGAAAAGAATAAGGAAATGCTTGAGAACATACCACATACTGAAATGGAGAATCTTTCTGTAGTTTATCAGCTTAGAGTTGATGTGGGAGATGAACATGGAAGTATAGTTGTAAGAAATGAAATGCTAGAAGCATGGGGAATCAGTAAGGATCAGCTTCATATGGATGCATCTGTAAATGCAGAAAAAATAGACAGACCGACATTCAGAAGTATGGCAGATACACTTAGAGATATGATGGGCGACAGCTTTGACATGATGGGTCCTATTGACGCACCGCCAATGTATGTTGCCAGTGTCGAATCCAGTTTTAACGGAGCAGGTGTACTTGCATATCCGGGATTCAAGGATGAGGTAGCAGAAAAGCTGGGTGAAAATTATTATATTATCCCTTCATCTGTACATGAGGTATTGATATTACCCGACAATATGGTGGAATCATATCAAATGCTTGAAGGAATGATTGGAGATGTTAATAACAGCGTGCTTAGCGCAGAGGACTATCTTTCAGATAATGCATATCATTATGATGCTGAGACAAAGACCTTCGAACTTGCTTCAAGTTATGAGGCAAGAGTATCAGAGCAGGAAAAGAATATAGTTAAGGATGACAGGACTATAGAGGCAGAAAAGATATCTAACGAACTGTCAGATTTTCTTGGCAAGACAGATCCGGCACTTCTTGATGAAGGAGCAAAGGAAGCATTTAATAGATCAGCTGCAAGTGATCTTATGGGTGAAAATAAGTATCAGCCAATAGAAAGACTTGATGCAATAATCGCTCATCCGGATAATTATGATCCTAAGATTGTTGATGATGCAAAGGAGCTTAAGGGTAAGATTGAGGAGTTTGCAGGTATAAGTGCTACAGTTAGCTACTATGTGGCTGAATCTGGAGAGTTTCCTTCTCTCGGAGAATACCACGAAGGTCTTTCACTTGAGGATGCACTTAAAGCATATAATGAAATACCTGAGGACAGAATGAATGCAGGGAAGACGATAGGAATTGTGTTTAACGATGGAAGCATTTATGACGGAACTTACGATCTTATGCCTGCTGGTAAGATTTCAGATGAGATGATAGGATATGCAGATCATGTAAAGGCTTCTCCTGAGGTTCAGAAGGCATTTGATGAGCTTAAAAGTGGCATGGAAAAACTGAAAGAGGTTGAAAAAGAGGTGCCAGAACCAAAGAAGCAAACTAGAAAGGCAAAGGAAAAGAAGTCTGTAGTAAAGGATTTGAAGGAAAAACAGGAGGATATAGCAAAGACTCCGAAGAAACCACAGCAGAAAGCGAAGAGTACCAAAAGAGTAAAGGGAGGAGATGCAATATGATGAACTTTATGGTTGATTTTTCAGAGAATAGAAGTGCTGCAGGTAGAAATGCAGTATTAGGAATGGAGTATATGAAAAGGATTATTCCAGGCATTGGAGATAACCTTAATGATGTCATAGCTGATGCTGACACAGCGGTTGATGCAGTTGATACAACTAACGGCTTTGTAGGTGCGCTTGTAAGAGTAGAGGGATGATATGTCGGGGGCTATGTATTCCGTCTATCAGTTATATGGGAGGGCAGATTTACTGCCCTTCCGAAATAAACCCTACTCATATTTTAAAGATCAGGGACTTAAAATCACGAGCAAGATATATCATATGATTTTTATGAAGGATATGGAAAAAGATCTGACCATATTTGATATAAGGGATGATTACGAAACTATATTTCCGGATAAGAAAATAGAACCAAGCGATGTAATCTTGGTAAACAGAAACTGTGTGCTGTATGCATACTTTTGTGACGGTGATGACTTTCTCTTGATAGAGGGATTTATTCCGAACAGTAGTAGTGATGCGGTGATCGAATATAATACTAAAGATTATGTGATTGAGGGCTATGGCGGTAAATGGTACGCTGCAGAATCTCTGAATATTAATGGGAAGAATTACTATCTTATGGAGCATCAGGAACTTGGTAAAAGTACCTTTTGGATCATTCTCAATGAAATGGGTGAAGTGATAGTAGACAAGGTCTCAGACGGCTTCAAAGGCGATGTAATCAATATAATAAAGAATAGAGTAAGAAGCGCATCAGGAGGCGGCAGAAGGCTCGAAAACTGGCAGAAAGCATATGAGAATGGAGAGTATCTAAGAACTGCAGAACTAAGCGAGGAGCAGAACTATAATATGATTGACGGTGTTATAAATAATAAAAGACCTTCGGTGCTTGGACGTCTGAAAGAAAAGAAACAGGAAGTATCTTCAAAATATGGTAGTTCAGGCGGTGCACAACGAGACGAAATAATAAAGAAATAAACATACCCGATACTTTAGAACAAACTAAGGTATCGGGTTTTATTTTTTTGGAAAGGGGAAACTATGGCAAGAAAGAAAAAGCGAAATGAATTAAAGGATTACATGTTAAATATCAGAATGACGGAAGCAGAGTATCTGATTATTAAACAGAATGCTGATGAAGCAAATTTAACTATTTCGGAGTATGTGAGAAGGAGTTGTCTGGGAAAACAGGTGGTTATAAAAAGAGATACATTAGTAGATATGCCCGAGATTCGAGATATAAAGGCTAATCTTGGAAAGATAGGTAGTAATCTTAATCAGATTGCTAAATATTTCAATCAGGGAGGATATAGATCGATGAATATGATTGATAGTATCCATCAATGTATGAGTGAGATGCATGAAGCATTTAAACAATTATCAGAATTGGCAGGTAAGAATAATGGCGATAATTAAACATCTAGCTGTAAAAAACAGTAACTATCAGGCTGCTCTTGATTATATGATATATCAGCATAATGAAGAAACTAATAAACCTATCTATGATGAGAAAGGAAGAATGCTATTAAGAGAAGAGTATTATATCGATGGAATAAACTGTAACCCGTATTCCTTTTCGGATGAGTGTAATGAGGTTGATAAGAAATATAATATTAGGTCTTCCCGCAATAGTATAAAAACGCATCATTATATTTTGTCTTTTTCTCCAGATGATATTAACAATGGTTTGACTGGTGAACGAGCACAAGCGTTAGGAATGGAATTTGCAAAAGAACACTTTCCGGGACACAAGGTTATGGTATGCACTCATAGTGATGGACATAATGGAAGTGGGAATATTCACTGTCATATAGTTGTTCATAGCGTAAGGTTTTGTGATGTGGAGAAGAAACAATATATGACAAAAGCAAGTGAGTGGAAGGAGGGGAAAAAACATTGGGCATCAAAATCTTTTATTGAGTATATTAAGAAATCTGTTATGGATATGTGTAAAAAAGAAGGTCTTGAACAGGTGGATTTATTAACTCCGGCACATGACAGAATAACAGATAGGGAGTATAGAGCAAATAAAAAAGGACAGATAATACTCGATAAAACTAATCAAAAAGTTAGGGAAAATGGACTGGAACCAAGAAAGGAAAAATTCGAAACATTAAAAGAACAGATAAGAAAAGCTGTTAAGACGGCTGCCAGAGAAGCGGGTTCTTTTAAAGAGTTCCAGAATATAATGCAAGAGCAGTATAGAATCAAGGTAAAAATATCAAGAGGAAAAATCAGTTATCTTCCTGAAGAAAGAGCGAAATATGTTAGGGGGCGTTCGCTAGGAACGGATTATGAATTAGATAATGTCGAAATGATGATAAAAGAAAAAATAGTAGTTTCAGAAAATGCTCAGGTTGAAAAAATATCTAAAGATTATGATATCCCTGTATATCAAGTAAAGGCGATTTATGTAAAAACAGGTTTTCGACTTGTTACTGATTTACAAAACAATGCTAAGGCTCAGATTAGTAAAGCATATGCAATGAAGGTGAAGGTGAGTAATTTAAAAGAGATGGCATTAACTATTGCCTATGCTCAGGAACATGGTTTTGATTCAATTCGTGAAGTGGATAAAGAGCATAACAGGGTAAAAAATGAAATTAGTAGTCTTGGAAATATTAGAAAAGATATGAGGAGTGAATTGAAAGATTTGAATCAATCTATAAGATTTCTTGCTCAGTATTACGCAACTAAAAAGACATATAAAGAATATAAGCATTCAAAAGAACCATCGGTTTTTAAGAATGGACACTCTTCAGAAATAGAAAAATATGAGCAGGCTTTGGATTATCTTAAATCAAAATATACGGATGGAGGACTGCCGGACATTAATGCTCTTAAAGCAAAACGGGAAGATCTTAATTTTGAAATATCAGAGATTAATGGACAGATTAAAAATATACAGCAAGAAGAAAAGACATTATTTACTATGAGTTCAAATATCAAAACAATGCTAAATATTCAAAATCAGAAAAATAAAAATAGAGATAATAAGCAAGAATTATAAAATGGCAAGGATAAAAAAGTAATAGTTTTAAAATCTAGGCTAATAGAAAAACAGGGTTTTTCGTCTCTGGGTATGGGGAGAATTTCCCCATCAAGTGGATAGCACTGTATCGCAAAAACTTTGTTTTTGTAATACAGTGCGAAACTTGCTCTAAATTATCCCTGAATTGCAGCTTTCTCAAATAATGACATTTGTCCATCCGGCTTAGTATCAGTTATAATTGTGCCGTTATTATTAGATGTTTCATAAGGCTCATTGGAACTTTTGGCTGCTTTTTCAGTTAACTTCTCTTTGATATTTTTTTCGGGTGGGATTTTACATTTATATAATTCTTCAATGCTTAAACCTCCATGCCCTTTTTTATTATAATATGTGACAAGTGCTTCGGCGAACCCTAATGATCCGGCACGTCTTTCTTTAGCAGTACGAGTAAGTTCTCTGATGGATACTACTCCGAGTTTTTCTTTAAACCTATCATCATCAAGTTTATCTTTATATGCATAAACCACTTTTGAAACACCCCAGAGCATATTACTACTGAGAGAATGAGCCTCGCCCTCCCACGTGCCAACTATTAAAACAAGTACTCTATTTAAAATATCATATCCAGCTCTGTCATATATTTTTACAAGAGATGATACAGCGCATACACCAAAGTCCGTAGAGTTAGGGCATACATGTAATCCAAAAGCCTCAACAAGATCATTTATTATAATATATTTATCGTTACCGGCTTCCAGATGTGCCCGGAATATTTCGTAGGGTTGTAGAGGCTTTACATATTTTTGCTGGTTTGCAAATATATCAGCTTCTCGATCATATTTTAATTCTTCATTGTGAATCATACACCAAACCGGAGTTTCTCGGGATCCCGATACAGCTGCTATTATTTCTATAGTATGCTGTCCATTTACTACATAGTTATAACCATCGCGCTGACTAACTCTTACGCAGTTGACCTGGTTGATGTCAAATCCTGCGACAGCTTTCTCAATATGTTTCATGGAAATATTTCGTTGATATTCTTGATTAGATACAAGATCTTTTATCGGAATTAATTCAAAACGAACATTAGGTACAAATTCATTCAGGTCTGGCATTATTATAATCCTCCTTCAAAAGTGCCAATATTTTATTTATAGATTCTGTGAGATTTTCCAGGTTTGTTATTAGTATGTTTTTTGTTTCTACAGAAACTTTTTCAAATTCAGTTTTTTCAATGGCACGATTTATTGAGTCTACCCAAGAGGTAGAAGTATATTTAAGACTTGCAAGAGATGCCTCAGGATCATACTTGGGAGTCTTTCTTATTTTAGGAATGTCTGCCTCTTGCAATTTCTTTTTCTTGGGCGATGCTTTATGAATTGAACGGAGGCTAATAATACTCCATATATCTGAGTTTAGAATATGATCAATGTTTTTTTCAGATAAATAATCATTTAAGTATTTTGTCTCAACATCAGAAACGGTAGAAAGTAGTATTGCATTTTCCTGAGACATTTTTATTTTATCCATTAAGATTCTTCTGGCTAGTTCCGGAGATTTCTCTGCAATTTTATCTATAGCTTTAGCATAGCGGTAAAACTTGTTGATAGTACCATAGGACATATTATATTCAGTCCCAAGGCGCACTGCGATATCTGTAGTCCGATAAATTCCATTATCATTAGTCTGCTTGTTAGAAGATAAGACTTTCGCATATAAGCATTCCGAAATGAATAGTTTTCCAATAAGATATCGTTGATATTCAGTTGTAAGATCTGTGCGCTTCATTTGCATTCTGCAGATAAAGGAAATGGCTAGATTTCGATTATCAAGCTCTACGGATTTCACCCGGAATGGAATTGACCATTCTTTACATATCTCATATCTTATATGTCCATCAAGAATCACATCATCCCAAATAGTTATATAATCGGGGCAACCATTATCTACGATATATTCTTCAAGGTGTTCGATATATTTCTGAGATGGAGGCTGTATTAAAAAGATAAAATCCGGATCAGTTTTTAATTTTGGAAAATTCATAATTCAACCTCATCATTTATCTGCTCAGCACTCTCAAGATTAAAGTATATAAAAGTTGTATTTGATACTTTATATCCATAAATCCTGTATGATTTCCCGAGTTGAAGATTGGGACATAATGTATATAACTTTGAGAGAAGTGAATTACTGTGTATTTCACAACAATTATCTGGCATGAGTTGGGATGGATATATTTTTATGGCATATTGATCAGTATCGGGACAATTCTTTATTGCAATTATTTTAGAACTGGGATTAACCATTATGTTAATAGTTTTAGGATTGTTTAGTTCTTTCAAAGTGCTCTTATATATCCTAATTCTGTATTGTTTTAGATCCAGACAGATTGTTGGGAAGCTATTATTATGATTGATCTTATCAAGGTCTTTATTCATCACTTATAACCTCCTCATTTTCATTTGATGTATCCTGAGAAGAAGTTTTTTCACATGTGTTAATACCAAAGACGGTATAATCGTTGAATATTTCTACCTGGACATTGTTTAGATGTTCTTCAAAAGATACACCGAATTGATCTTTCCAGTCATCAGGATAGGTTGGAGTTCTTGAGATTTTTGATGTTTCTTCATCTACATTTTTTCTAAGATATATTTCTGGTGTATTAAGATCGAATACAAACAAAAGATCATTATGGGTTTGAATAAGCTTTCCTAATAGTTTATATCTGTTTCCGGAATTCCATCCCATCAGATCCATTACTTTAGCAAAAAATAATCTACAAGTTACTTGCTTAGGTGTCCTTTTATTAGTGTTGGAACACCAACGAATGGAATCTTTTTCGTTCTCATTACAGGGTCTAACAGCGAGTTTTTTGTCTTTAGGGTTAACAAGTACTTGAACATAATCAGTATCTGGCAGTCTTCTTATACATGCGGTATTTACATTTACTTTATTATTACAGAAGGAAATAGATGGTTCTGCTATATGTGCAAAGAATTCGCCTCTTACTACTTGAAATCCTGCAAAACTAAAAGAGGGATCGTTTACTATAGGTATTTCATTCTTCGGTTTGGTTGTGTTCGATTCGCTCATTGTTTTTCTCCTTAATCTCACTTATTATTCCAGTTATTTTTTCTTCCAGGAAATCCATTCCTTCAATTTCTATTCCTGTAGGATTAACTGATGTTCCTTCAGTGTTTACATTCCACGAAGAGTTTTTACTTATATTATCTTTATGCTCGTGCATATAGAAGTTTGTACCAAATCCATCTGTCCAATCAGAGGGGTAAGCGACAATATTTTTTCTTGATGATGTTGTCATAAGCGACATTTTTTCAATGTTGGAAGTATCATCACTACTTCCTTTGATCATATCTTCAGGGATTAATACTTCAGGCTCTCTCATATCAAATAAAAGAAAGGAATCATCACCTTTTTTCTTTAAAGTTCCTATAACTCTGTATTTATAATCTGTGTTCCAGTGAAGTATCTCAAATACAGCTCCGAGATATGCACGTCCAGGGATTCTTTTGGGATATATTGTGTTGTTACTTAAAGTACCCCATCGAATTGAGTTTTTATTGTTTTCCGTACTGGGTCTAACGGCAATCATTTTGCTTTCCGGATTAATTAGTATTTCTATGAAAGGTTGTTTTTTAAATCTACGAACAGAATCTGAGTTAAAGGCTATTTCTTTAACTGAAATGGTTATGGTAGAACGACCGGATTCATCAAAATAATGCCCATGTGCTACTTCAAATTCTCTAAGATCAAAATCTCCAGTTTTAGCTTTTATTTTTAATTCATCCGGTTCTGGCTTATAATCATCGATGACAGTATGGAATGCATTGTAATAATCATCAGCAGAAAAACCTGCCCACCGAGGATTTAAAGTGATAAATCCTTTTAGTACACCGTCTGGAATGACATGAAGGTATGGCAGGAAGCCTTTGTTTCCATATCTGGCATTTCTGAGCATATCCTGAACAGCGTTCCAAATATCTCTTGAGATTATTGCTTCATGATGATCCTTTTGAAAGTATTGGTTTTCTATGCCGTTATTTTTAATAGCTTTATGAGTAATAAAACTTTCAGTAACAGTTTTTCTTGCCAAGACATCTCCACAATGCCGTTCGTTTTTTAATATCTGTACAACCGTACTAGGCGACCATTTTTCTTTTTGCTTAGCTGTATCAACACATAGTTCTGTAAGTATATTGGCTATCATCGTTGAAGTACATCCAAATAAATATAGATAATACATCAGTTTTACAATGAGAGCTTCATCTTGGTGTATTATTAGATTTTTATCTTCGTCAAGTGTATATCCGAATAGTTTTGGAGTTAGAAAAATTCCTTTTCTAAACCTCATTTCGATAGACATTTTCATTATTTCACTCTTTGTACGGCTTTCTTCTTGCGCCAAAAGAGCCATAATAGAAAGAATCATGTCACTATCTGAATTAAGAGAGAAAAGATTTTCAGTTTCAAAATATACACCTACAGGTGGATTGAGAGCAGCCAGGTCTCGAAGAGTCTGAACGCTGTCTATTATGTTACGACCATATCTTGATACACTTTTAGTAACTATAATATCAATCTTACCGTCCTTGCTATCTTGTATCATCTGATTAAAGGCATCCCTGTGTTTGAGAGATGTTCCACTTATTCCCTCATCTGCATATATTTTTACAAGAGTCCAACCTTCATGATTCTTTACAAAATCCGAATAATGATTTTTTTGTAATTCATATGAGGAAGTTTGATTTGGATCTCCAGTAGAAACACGAGCATATACTGCGACTCGTTTTTTTAGATTGGGATCATTCAAATCCTCCTTTGGCTTTGCCGGGATTATGTCCAGTAGGGAAGAGTCTATACCTTTATATCTTTTACGAATCTGCTCTTTTTTATCTACCTGCAGTTCCGTTTGTTTATTTAAAAGAGAGTCTTCATTATTTGTCATGGCAATTATCCTCATAAAAAATGATGTTTTTATTATATTTATTACGCTTATCAATGAAAATGAACCAACGGTGAGGTTAACTTCACTCTTTCCGTTGGTTCATTAATGTACTGCTTATAACATGATAGAAATAATTATAAATCTGTCTTTGTTAAAGCATATCGGTTGTTATGGAGTGTATCTATTATTGAGGCCATTGCATCAATAACAAACATACTTTCTTCTTTTGTACAGTCAGAAAATAACTCTTCAATCATTGAATGTGTTTCCAGATATTTCGTAGTCTGATTGTCAACAAGAAGAACATCCATAGTGATATTAAGAGCGTTACAGATTGATACAAGCATTTCAAGGCTAGATTTCTTATATCCGGATTCAATCATACTGATGTAATTATCTACTGTTCCGGCATATTCTGCTAACTGAGCTTGGGTCATTTGGCGCAACTTTCTATAATATCTAATTCTTCTGCCAATTAAAGCGTAGTCTACCATAGCTTTTGACATCTTTAATTCACCTCCTTTCTTTCAAAATTAGGAAGTGAAATTAAAAAATGGGATGATTTCATTCCCTTTTTATCATCCAGAATTATTAAACTGAATGCAATACAAGGAATGAAATCGTTCCCTTATGGAGATTTGTATATGGTTATTAAGAATGATGATATAAACATCGGATATAATATAAAAAGAATACGAATTAGTAAGAATATGAAACAAAAAGAACTTCTTGAAAGAATGCAGCTAAAGGGGCTGAATATTTCAAGGGAGATTTTGAGTCAGATTGAGAGAGGTAAACATCATGTTACAGCTACGCAACTAAAAGTTATTAAAGAAATATTAGATACAACATATGATGAATTATTAAAGAAAGTGAATGAGTAATCATTTGCTTTTTTTGTTACTATTCACGGTTTTACTAGTAACTAAAAAACATGTACTCGATATGAATAATCGGTACATGTTTTTTGCACGTGAAATTAGGCAGAAATTTAATCTCTGCAAAGCAATTCATTAACGGTA
>Ga0129306_1001001_pt1 | contig 36846 bp, 39 predicted proteins | sample P827metagenome_FD_94438 | JGI IMG/M metagenome (GOLD analysis project Ga0129306, IMG submission 94438) | Capybara group fecal microbial communities from Wisconsin, USA - P827 metagenome | ecosystem: Host-associated > Mammals > Digestive system > Large intestine > Fecal | place: USA: Wisconsin...
GTCTGATTTTCTGTCACAGAAAAATAGGCGTACATCTCATGGTCGTCGGCCACCGTGACCAACGGTTCACTGATATTGCTGCTCACAAGGGCACCCACATGGTAGGGAATCATCGAAGCCGAACCACTCACAGGGCTCTTCACCACCGTATAACTGAGGTTATTGCGGGCATTCAGTTCCTGAGCCTTCGCCTGTGCCAAGGCGGCCTTCGCCTCGTTCAGGGTGTTCTGCATGGTCCTCACGGTGTAGTCGCTCACCACCTGTTCGTTTTTCAACGTCTGACTGCTCTCATACTCCATCCTGGCTGTCTCGAGTTTGGCCTGGGCTGTAGCCACACTGGCCTTGGCCACCTCCAAAGCAGCCTGATAAGGCACCTGGTCGATGATGAACAAGGTCTGTCCCTTGGTCACCATCTGTCCCTCGTTGATGCAGATACGGGTGATATTGCCAGACACCTGCGGACGGATCTCCACAATCTGACGGCCTGTCAGTCGTGCAGAGTATTCCGATGTCAGTATCTGGTCGCTGCGCTGAACAGTCAGCGTCTTGTATTGGGCTTGGTCACCACTACCCTTCTTCCCACCTCCAGAACTACAGGCGGTCAACAGCAGACAGGTAACAAACAGTATCCAAATGAGTCCTTTAGTTTTCATATCGTCACATTTTGGCTACAAAGTTACGACTTTTCTCCCAAAGACCGCGATTATAAGTCATAAAAGAAGTGAATTGTGTCTATGTTTTCATAGTAAGTAAAATATTTTTATTTGCATGTGAGAGGTGTATTAATTCTATATTAAAGAAAAGTAAAAAATAGGCTCAACTATTCATAATTAAGTATATATCTTTATAAATCAGCAGGTTAGTCTATGAATAGTTGCTAATATTTATGGTCTAACTATTCATTTTCTTTCATTTTTCTTGACGTTTTATGTTCACTTTTAAGCACATCTATTTGATAATAAGGGTGTTTCACAATCACACGAATAGTTGGTACACTCTGTTTCTACGTTAGAAACAGAGTGTTTCTCAGGCGAAAACAAAGTGTACCAACTTGAGAAACAATGTTGGTACACTATTCCTTTGAATGATAATAGGGTTCTCATATTCTTAAAAAGGTAAAGAAATTTGGTAATTTATGAATAGATGACATCCAAAAAAAGCCCTCTATTCATAGCGTAATTATCTATAACACAGTCGATTATCTCTAATTATGAATAGTTGAGCACTTTTTTAGTATTTTCTCAGTAAAAAGTAAAACAGCGATGCAACCTAAACGAAGAGAGGTTAGCAACAACTTGCCAACCTCTCTATAAGTCGCTCATTATCAGGACTTTTATCAGAGTATTGCGACTGACACCCGTTTGCCTAATCCTGCGAATATACGGAAGAGCGTGGAAAGTTGCACATCAGCATGACCATTCTCCAGTTTGGAGATATAGCTCTTCTTGGTGCCTATCTTATCAGCCAATTCCTGCTGGGTAAGACCAGCAAGGCGACGCTGTTCCTTTAAAGTCTCTGCCAGACAGAAGGCTTCAGCCTCTGCCTCAAACTTCATTCGCTCAGGACTCCCCATTGGACCGTATTCTTCATCCAACAAGTCTTCTAAAGGAGTCAAATTGAGTCGCTTCATTTCTTCTCTAGTCATTTCAGCCATTTCGTACTCTATTTTTATTTTCAAAATATTCTTTCATTAATCGTTTCGCTTTTTCTATCTCATTCTGTGGGGTCTTCTGGGTCTTCTTTTGGAATGCATTGAATAGCACTACCAGATTTCCTTCATCGAAACAGCAAAAGATTCGATAGATATTCCCTTCATCTTCAATACGGATCTCAAATAATCCAGCCACTCCTGTAATTGACTTTAAATAGGTTGTTGGTATTATCTCCAACGTCATGATAAACAGAAAAACCTGATAAATCTTCCGTAGCGCCCCGACTGGCAAAGACCTTTTGAAATCTTTAAAGTATTCCTTATAGACAGTTATTCGTCTTAGGTATTTCTTCTTTGTCATTTCTCAATTCCTCCGCAAAGTTAATCAATTAATGAACAATCTCCAAATATTTTTGGAAGAATTTGATAATTACACACTACTTTTTGCATTTTGTTCTTCATAAGCGTACTATTTTTAAGTGAAACATTCAGTTTTCGACTGCAAAAATAAGAAGATTATTCCATACCTCCAAACTTTTGGAGAGTTTTCTTTATTCTTGCACAGGACTTACTCCTCCTTCTCAGAATACGGCTACATTCTTTATGACTATCTTGCCACCACCTGGACCAAAGACAAAGTCGCCTATCAAACGCACAGAACTTGGAATGAACAGCGTCACAAACTGGCGACAAACGCCAAAAGCCATAGAACAGATAGTCACTACACCATCTGGCACATGATATTCACTATCCTTGAACTCTATTCTTACAAATAGCAGGCGATGTCCGTCAAGACTATAGGCCACTCCATACTGATCAACACGATATTCCCCATCATCCTCAAATGCCCATGTCTCTTCATCACGGTTTGCATATTCCTTCGTCCAAAAATAGACCGCTGGCATCAGACCCTCATTCTCCTCAGGATCCTCACTAAACACCAACTGCCCATACTCATGCACATGAGCTGTCCAAGGCACATGAAGAGTACCTATCCTGCACCCAATCAACGCCCCTGGCTCTATCTCCTCCACTCCTTCAGGAATCCAATAAGCACCTTCCACGTTTGCCCCTTTCAGCAACCGCTTCCCGTCACCAGAATAAACAAATCCGTAACTATCCAACCACAATCTTTCATCCTCCATCATACCTTATAGACACTATACACGATTTCCTTTCCGATATACTCCACTCGCTCCATCAGATTCACGAAGCCACCCATTTCCAATTTGCCCTTGGCATAGACCACATACTCATTCTGCTGATAGTCAGCCCAAGTTACAGGCATCTTCATCAAACCAACATGCTTGAAGAATTGCTGCTGATGAGGCGAAACCACCGCTTTTACCGTCAATACCACAGGCTCACCCAATTCCTCAAACATGTGATTCAACAGCCTTTCCTCCACTTCTCGGTTCTCTCGCTCAGAAAAGTCTTTCAGCAAAAAGATTACCTTAGCATCAAACTCCTCCCATCTGTCTTTTCCACTCAGATGCATCGATGCAGCATACCCCATGTAATACCCATCAGGCTGAATAATCCAAAACTGAGGAATATCCATACCCTGTTCTTTGCAAAACTTCTTCAGCCTGTTTTGCAAGTCATTCATCCCAAATAGGTCATTGAAAGAGATTGGATCTTCCTGCATTATCTTCAATCTTCTCATTTTGCAAACTCAGGTATCTTACAGAGATAGTCCACACAATCCATGTCCAACCCTCCATCTTCATTTTCATCATCCACAAACCCATTTTTGCGACCATCTTCTAAAACTGTATCTCTAAGGGGCTGTTCGATGGCCCTCCATAGTTTATCAAAGAGTTCTGGTGCGCCATCTTCCAATATGGGCATCAAACCATGTCTTTTACTTGGGCTCTGCTTCACTAACTGTTTAATCAGGGCTATCTCCTGATTATTCAAGTCCACTTCCTCACTCTCTACCTCAACGACCTTATAGGTCAGAGGTACTATCATTTTGAATCTATATATCACGATAATTTATAATGTATCAATATATAACTAGTTTTTTCTTAAAAACATATAATGCTGGGACATCACTTTCTTTTTCTTGGACTAAAAAAAGCATCCTATTCTTACATTTCTCACTAGTATAATATTTTGCTTTTATATATGTTTTTATCATGTCATCAATCTTTGATACAGATGTGTTAAGAATTAGGTATATACTATATCTGAATTTTAAACGAGATAAGAAAACATTCAACTTAAAGAAATCGGCATAAAATTCTTTAGGTTGTAATTTTGCTTTTGTCTTGGCTTCAATTATAATCTTTTGATTTTTCTTATTGATATCTTTTATTCTGTTATTTTTATGAATAATAAAATCAGGTTCTACATAACTCGAACTAAAATTCAAATCATTTCTAGTTTTTTCAATCCTGTCATCTCCTTCTGTAGTTGCCAATAAACAGTTATCAAAAACATCCTTCCTCATCTCTCCTCCAACAATTAAACCAGACATCTTATCTTTTTTACCATCATATTTCCCCATCATATAAGATAAAGAAATTATGTAATTCCTTTCATATAAACGTTCATCAGATATTTCATAGCCTTTATAATCTTTGAGATGAATCATAGCGTTAAAACACATTTCAACATATGGCCCATATGAAGAAATATTATTTTGCTTCTTAAGATAATCAAGTTTTTCTTTTTTTGAATTATTCTGTCTTCTTTCCATAATTACAATTCATCGTTTCCTATTGTTGCTTTTCTTATAAAGTATCTTTATGCTTGTAGTAATCATAGAACTCACAAAAAACCATAGGCTAATAAAACAACTTTGTCCACCAATATTCTAATGATGGCGTACCTTCTCTTCTTTTATATTTCGTCAAATCAACGTGACTTGTTATGTGGATTTTGTAGTTAAGCTCGAATATCCCAGCCATTTTCTTAAACTCCTTGCCATGTCTGCAATTCCTATCCTTACCAGTATAAGCAAGGTAGTAGTGAATCATTTCATGACACATCAATTCCTCTAACTGCTCCAGAGTGAAGTCATAATAATCAGTTATCGAAATAATTGGGTTATATACGTTCTTATCAAACCATCCCCCTTTTGTATATTCAAAAAATCCACATGTTCTGAATGAGTGAAGAATTCCGAAGTTTGGTGTCGGCAGCTCTTTATCGAAATACATAAAGTTGAATTGATAGAAGCATAAAGATAACAAATCCAACGTTACTACCATCGTTCTACTGATTAACTAATTACTTTTTTACCCCACACAGTTTAAGAATCTTTCCCCATTCTTCACCCAAGTCACCATTCTTATAGGCTTCTTTCATTTCACTGAGAAAACCTTTCTTGTTCTTTTCAGCATCATCTTTAGGAGTGAACTTCCCAGAGATTGTATGAGTACCCTCATTATAAGATAATAACTCATATCCCCATTTGGCAGCTTTCTTATTATAGCCCGCAATAATCTTGATGACTTTTGGTAATACGTCTTGTGGAACAGTAATCAGCTCCATTTCTTCATTAACTTTGTCTGTCATATTCTTCTTTATTTATTTAGGTTAAACTTAAATTCAATCATTGACGTCCCCTATCATCTATTGATAATAGAAATTAATTGGGAGTGAATACTTGACTTGAACCGCCTTTCCATCTTGTTTTCCTGGAATCCATTTGGGCATGTTCTTAACAACTCGCATCGCTTCTTTATCTAAAGCTGGATGAACCGATTGGACCACTTGTACATCAGTTACTGAACCGTCAACATCAATGACATACGATACCACAACCTTTCCTTGAATGCCCTCTTCCTCTGCAATTTTGGGGAATATTACATTGGCTTTGAGATAATCCATTAATGCCTGAGGTCCTCCAGGGAACTCAGGCATTACTTCTTCTCTATCATTTATTGAATTACCATCAGAATATGATGATTCCTCATTCAATGCCGTTTCATCGGAAGAATAGTCGCTTTCATCCACGTCATCTGCAAAATCGGTTTCTTCTGTAGCTTCATTACTTTTTTCATATATCACATCTATATTTGCAGAACTTGAAACTGGACTATATGCTTTAGAGTCTGAAGCTGCTTCACTTTGGGAGGTCTTTTTAGAAGATTCTGTATTCAACATTCGGCAAATGGTATTATAGAAGCAATTATCAGGTATGAATAGATAAATAATAAACATAAAAAGGGAGCAACATAAAGCTGTTATTAAATATCCTTTTATAACATCATTACCGCCAAGTAAAATAGCAACACCAATTATAACTGCAATACTCGCTACTATTGCCGCCCCCCATAGTTGACTTGTCGTAAAATCAATAAAGGTTGCCAAAAGAGAGGTTATTAAAATTCCTGGTGACAATACGAAAAGAACACCAATAAATAGCATTACCGCACTTGCGCAGCCATCACCCATTTCTTCATTATTTTTCTCTTCTTGTGTTAGAATTCTATTATCTTTTATGTATAGTGGCATAATTTTATATTTACTGATTTTGCTTACTCTTTGAAGGATTTTCTGCTTCTTCCTATTTGAATATTAATATTTCTATCTATAGTCCAAAAGCCAGATTTAGAGACTGGAAATGAAACGTGGACTAAAGTTTACACTTTCTGATAATATTGGGAAACATCTTATATACATGTTTTCTTCTAAAGTACCCTATTTATCTATAAGAACGCGAATATCGTCTCAGTTCCTATTTGTCTTTATTCTTTATTTCATAGGCAAATCATTTAAGTAGATACAAAATACAACTGATTATTTTCTGCAAGAATACTTTATTAAAAGTCATAACTCATCAAAAGTATGGGTTTCGCATCATCTTATTAGGTTTAACCTCTAGATTTGCTTCCATATTAACCTCCCCACCACAATAACAACAAGTTTCTGGTTGCTTACTTGTTAACGACCATTCTATGATGCATAAGCATTAGATATGCCACCCACTTATTATGTTTGAGAAGAACATTCCTTATCTCCCTAAAATGAGATATATCTGCAAGACTTAAACTATTCTTGCAATAATATTTTTTCCATGAATATGCCAAGAAAGGGCGTCTTTTACTACCTTCTGGCATATCCAATCCACAACTATCAAGAATGCCATTCAAATTAGCATAAAAATCTTTACGTATCATTGTGCTATCCATCTTTAAACATTGTTTTCATAAATCCTTCAGCATATTTTTCAGCATATTGCTCCATCAGTTGTTTTTCTTCAGAGGTTTTGGGCTCGCCATAATCTTCTTTATAATTAATACGACCTTGTTGAATCTGCATCCCATTAATGTCTCTTTTTGTATATCCTTGTCGGATTAAGTCTTCAACTGTACTTGAAGATCCCCAAGCATCACTTGAGCCAGAATTATATGCATCCTCTAAAATCTGGTTCTTTTTGTTCGCTTTTTCTGCTGCAAATTCTTTTTTATATCGTTCCACTCTTTCTTCAGCATTCTCTAAATCTGGAGCGTTATACATTCCCACACCCATCATTATAGCAAGATAAATACAAGAAATATACCAAGAGTATTTTTTATCCAACTTGCCCATAAGAATGGCAACGATTGCAATCACAGCACAAATAGAGCATATTGATGCAATTACTACATAAGAGGGATTTATAAAAAAGGCACTGACAGAGAATAGGGCAGCAACCCCAAGACCAACCTTCTGACTTGTAGTCAAGCCTTCATCCTGCTCAACTTCCTCTTGCGGCTCTTCAATTATCTTTTCCACAGGAGTTTCTTCACCTTCTCCGAGATAAATCAACTGAGCATCTTCAGGTATTCCATACACCTTGCTCAGCACTTCAAAGATCAATCGTGCAGCACCCTCTACATCCTGTCCAAAGTCGATTGCATATTCCTGACTACGAAATCTGCTACTACTGCCTGGACGCATATATATTCCTGTATGTGCAGTAAACAATGGAAAAGAACCCAACGCTTTGAATTCTTGATGTTGTCTTTCTATACGTTCATCAGCTACATCATTCTCTTCTGCATGAATATCAAAGGAGAACTTGATGACAAGACCTCTATTTTTATCACCCAACTTAATGGGATCTCCATCACTCCACGTTGTACTCCCAGAACGAAATACAGTTGCAACGCCATGACGTTTGCGACTCAACTTCACAGTAGGAGAACTCTTATAGAAAATACCAGTTTCAACAGCAGAATCTGACAATTCCTGACGTTCCAAGTTCTGTTTCAAAGCGTCAATAAGGCCATCATAAACCTTATCATTGGTCAAATAGCTGGTTGTTGACAAATCGATTCCTTTATCTACAAATCGAACCAACAGACTTCCACAATATTCACAATTGGTATGGTTTGTTGAACTTGCGCCACAATTAGGGCATTTGATTACATTTGCTTCCATATTCTAACTAATTTTTGATACAAAATAAGCTATAACATATAATATAGCCTGACCTGCAAACAGCAATATCAGCATTGTCAAGGCGACATTGTTTTCCCACGTGTCAGGAACGAAAAATGCCAATATAAACTCTATCACAGCAGCAATCAAAAACAAGAATGAAAGAGAAATCTTAAACCCATCTTTAATCTGTGAAACTCCGAGTATATATAGTAACAACGTATTAACGATGATAACACCACTATTCAAGCCAACATTGAATGGTTTATACGATGTGAATATCAATCCTACCACCAAGTTAAGCAACAAGATGATACCACCTATCACTAATGTCAAATTCTTCATATTCAATAAGTTTTAGGGTTGTGGAGGTAATGGTGGAGGTACAGCGCCAAACGAATTTGCAAATTCTGGCAATGTCGAAATCTGTGCCCAATTTGGCATGCCATTCTTCCAAACAAGTGTATCTCTTTGTATCTGTCCCTGAGCAATATAGCTCATGATGGCATTAGCATCGTATGGGCCTTGCTGCTGTCCGTTGACTGCTATAAAGTAGTTCGCAGCTTGTGGAATTGGTGGAGGTACAGCTGCCTGAGTATTCATATGCTGGCCTGCTAAACCAGCCATTTGTCCACCAAAGCCCATGCCTGCATTCATTCCCATTCCTAATCCAATGATATTACCTGCTGTTCCTTCATTGCCAGCTGCCGTCTCCAACACATCGAAACTCCTGTCCATCTGATAGATGTCACGACCCGCAATCTTTATCTTTGCCATCAAGTCTTTTGCCTCCTTTAACTTGATGTAACTTGGATCATCCTCTGGTACATTAACAGATACCACATAGAAATTCTCCAACCCTATACCATATTTATTAAAGTCGGGCTGTAACGACTGAACAATGAATTCAGACAACTCGTTGAGATGAGAGTTAATGGTCAAGAATGAAATGCCGTCTTTGACCATCTTGTCAGATAGGAGATTGGCAAAACGGGACATCAGTACACCCTTGAAGTATGAATCAATCTGATTAACACTAAAGGTGGCCATATTACCCACCAATGACTGTATCAGTAAGCGAGGATCGCTCACCTTAATACCATACTGACCAAAAGCCTTTACTGGCACTATCACCTCATACTTAGGATCTTCCAATTGGATTGGTGAAGGCGTTCCCCATTTTGTATCAAGAATAGCCAATGTATTCACATACCAGACTTCTGCTTGGAATGGTGTATCACCACCAAAAGGCAGATTAATCAGTTTTCCCAGCAGAGGGATGTTGGCTGTCTTAATGGTATAGGTACCACTTTCAAAGGAATCCAATACTTGACCACCTTTTACAAAGAAAGCCGTCTGTCCTGCATGAACCACAAGCTGGGTTCCCAGCCTCAAATTCTCCGAAGGGAACTTGTGGACGATCTCATGGGGATTAGATTCCCATTTTACTACATCAACGAGTGCCATATGTTATATAAAATATGCAATAAGGGAACCAATGGATAGAGTAGATGTAATTCCTACTAGAAGGGTTATGACACAACCTTTACTAGCATTTGGATTCATCTCACGCCACCTCTTAAGTTCTTCTTTCTCTGCTTCAAACGATTCAGCAAATGCTTTTTCTCTAGGCCAACCAGTTTTCTTCACAACCCAATTTCCCAACTCGAAATTCCCTTTTTGCACTTCATCTACATCGATTTCTGACGTTTTTAGATTATTTAGAGCCACGACTCTTACTATACTATGCATTAATACAAGATCTTCTCTGTCTATATCAGCATACAAACCAACGTGGTCGACACCATATTTCTTTTTAATAGTGTCAATAGCTTGTATTGCTTCCTCTATTTCGCAACTATAAGAATCCTGATACCATCTAATAGCACCTGGATATGTCTTTGTTTCAATGATTTTGATAATCTCATAGTCCTCATCATTAATCTTTTGGACTTTTCCGTTAATTTCCTGTTCCATAGTTAATCCTTTCTTATTGTTATAACATAAAGAATACAGACAGAGTAGATGTAATAGCAATCAAAATAGTTACCATACAGCCGCTACCACTTTTTGCATTCACACTTCTCAAACCTGCATCATTAAGTACTTCCTCTACTTTATCCTTTGCTTCTTTTAGCCCTAAATTATGCTTTTCTTTATACCATCTAACGACTTGAATAATATCATTAGTTGATTCATACTTCTCAATAATTGAATCCTCATCACTCTCCCCGGCACCATTATAATGTACATTATACTTCTCTCTAATGGCCTTGATAGCGTCTTTAGCTTCATCAAGCTCACAATCATAGTTTTCTTGATACCATTCTACAGCCTTTACAAAGCCATCATTTTCAAGTTTCTTAATGATCTCATAATCTTCTTCATTAATCTTTTGAAGTTTTGTGGCTTTTTGTGCCCCTTTGTCTATTACTGTAAACTTAGATGATGGAGCCTTGCATACCGGGCACTTCTCTGGTGCTTCTAGACCTTCATGGATGTGTCCACAAATTGTACATTGAAATTTTGCCATAACTATAACGCTTTAGAGGGTTATCAAAATTATTAATCTACGGATTTATATACTTTATCTTTAAAATAGCTTTCTCAACTCATTATTCTCTATATTGTCAATATGTATATTTAAAGATGTAATGTCATCTACAAGATTTTTAACAACATATTTGAGAACATGCGTATTGTCATTTTCTGTATATTCAGCAAACCACATTAGTTCTATAGAATCATTATCTTCACACAAATAATCCCTTGTGACAATAATTCCTTGTTTTGGTTCAAAAGAGTTTTTCCTCCATTCCTCCAACATTCGAATTGTTTCTGGCTTCATAATAGAAATAGTTTTTAGATAATAGCCACGCCAAAAAGAAGTGTGAGCCTGTCAGCTAATCCAACTGAAGGCCTTCGACTGCCCGAATAACGAATTAGAAAACAGCTCACACCCTTGTATGTAGTAAGGATATACCTAACTATCATAACCAAGGGAAGAACGTCCTCACCTTTCCTGTTATTCTTGAGAGTTGTCGAAGTTCTCAGTTTGGAAAAAGCTAAACGCTTCCTATGTTACGACTGCAGCGGTCCTTCCGCCACGTTGCAAAGATAAGCATTTATTTTGAAACGACGTTCAATGTGAGCTGTATTTTTTGCAAAAGTACACAATTTTGTTGAATTTAGCCACTCCATATCACTTCTTTCTTCATTTTTAGGGTGTTATTTGTTCGATATACACTCTTTTTGAGGGCAAAGGTACGAAACAAAGACGAAAAATGGAAGAAACGGCGTGACCATTTCTTCCATTTTGCAAATATTATTGAATACTATTCATTCGACTATGATTGTCTTTGTGGTAAAGTCGGAATATACTACTATCTGCACTCCCTTATCGTATGGCTTACATGGGTGACCAGAGAGGTTATAACGAGCGACTTCCTCAACCTCACCATTATGTTCTTTGGCATTGGCAGTGATACCTCTAACTGCTGACACATCGTTTCCCTCATAGTAGATACCCTGGAGAGAGATGCATCCAGAGAAAGCATCTTCGCCAATGAAGCTAACCGTCTCAGGGAGATAGATTTCCTGAAGATAACTAGCCCCCTCGAATGCTCCTTTGGCAATACGACGACAATTAGAGTGAACATGATAGACGGTATTCCTGCTTCCTGCTGGATACCTAACCAATATCCAATCCTTGGTACCCTCATAACCAACAGCATAAAGCACACCATCAATGGACTTAAACTTGTTCATGTAAGTGCCATTGATATAGCCAGATGCGAACTTTTCAATTGTCTCAATCTCCTGGGCATTGCCCCTATGACTCATCGTAAAGACAAGTAATAGTAAAAAATAATATCTCATACCTTTTTCTTATTTAGCATCCATCAGCTTTGCGCTTGGCCATTGTATAGCGGCCAAAGGAATCTCTCAGATATAGTTCTGGGAACAGATAGCCATCGATATGGAGGGAGATGTTATTTCCTTTTTTGGAGAAACGGAGCGTATTGCCATAGTAGGCATAGTCGTAGGTCTCAGTGTACCATTCTGTATCACGTTGCTTGGCCATCGTGATATCAGCCTTGCCATTCGACAGAAATTTGATTTGCTTAAACTCTACGCCACCAATAATCATTGGGTAATAGCACTGCCAGGTGCCAAGAAGTTTGTCTGCATAGAAGACATCACCATCGACACTACGATGAGTATTCTGCCGATACTCATATTCCTCCTTTTCAAGATAAGGACATTCACACGACAGCAGCATCATAGCTGCCATCAAACCCATTATAAGTTTGTAATTCATCTTTGCCATCAAAAACTAATATTTTGGCAAAGATACGAAACAGAAATAGAAAATGGAAGAAACAGCGTGACCATTTCTTCCATTTTGCAAATATTGTCAGTTTTTGCCGTTATTGCGCATTTGGTTGAAAACGGAAGAGACGAGTGATTGGAAACGGGATTCTGATTCTTGGCGAATAGTGGTCTCTGGGATATTGGAGTATTTCTTTGCAAGACGATCGGCAATCTGAACGGTCTGGTTGTGGAATTCCGTAGAAGCATCTGCCCAGGATCTGCCTGTTGTAGGTGATGGAGATGGGAAGAGGGAATCGCAGAATGTGAGGATAGTGGAGCGATAGGCATTATCTATCAATTGAGTCATTTCTTCCTTGAACAATGTTTGTTCGTCTTTATATTTAGTATTCTGATCTGGCTTGTTGACAGAAATTGGGACTACTGGTTGTAGCGTATCTTTTGGCATGGAATCAGTCTGGATCGAAGCAATTGAATCTGTTGGTGTTTCCTGAATCATTGGGGCCACATATTGCCGATGGGTCAATAGTGCAATGATAACAGCCAGTACCGCTACTATGGCCACAAAGAGCGCCACATAACGATAATATTGCCTCTGATGATTGAGTTCTAGAAGGATATCATCCACAGACTGATAACGACCATCTGGATTCTCAGCTGTACAGCGGGCTATCACCTTTTTATATATAGTAGGATCTAGAAGTTGTTCAAGGACCTTGCCAAAGGCATAGATATCAGAGCGCACATCCACCTTCTCGCCTGATAACTGCTCTGGAGCTGCAAAGGAATTGGTGTGGCCTTGGGTATCCTCGAAAGTGTCTGTATAGCAAAAACCAAGATCGATGAGTTTGACATCATGGTTGATGTGAGTCAGCAGGATATTATCTGGTTTCAGATCAAGATGGAGCACCTGATGATTATGCAAATAGCCAAGAACACCCAACAACTGACGAACAAACTTGTCTGTATGCTTCTTTTCCCTGAAATAATCAGGATTGCTGGCTATCAGTTGCGAAAGGGTCTCCCCATCTACATACTCCATCAGGATTCCATCATCAGTCAGAGAGATGTAGCGCACCAAGTTGGGATGTTCCAGACGATAGCCCGTCTCAAACTCCTTGCGAAGAGCTTCCTGATAACGGATGTCACCAGTATATTCAGCTTTCAAGCGTTTTAGGAAATGCAGTTTTCCAAACACTTTCACACGGAAGGTGTCACAAGTGGCACCCTGTGATTCCACCCATTCGATGGATTCGAAATGTGACTGGTTGGCTGAAAACTGCGATGAATCCATTACTCAAATCAGTTTGATGGAGGAAAGGCCGGATACACGGCCTGCTGTGAATTGTCCTAATGGTTCCCCACCCCGCCAGACATTGAGCACCAACAACGGATGATGGAGCACGAAATTCTGAATCTCGACCTCATCATCCACCTGGAGTTTGCTGTTCAAACTCTCTGTGATACGATAATGCTGGTTTCCCAGATATTGCATCCTCACCTTTCTGTCTGGCAGATAGGTAATCTCAACATAAGCTCCTAGTTGCAAATCGGCAGATCGGACTTCCTCGTCAGAAACATCAAAGTCTGAGTTTCCTTTATCCTCAATCTGCGACAGCTCTTCCCAATGGGCATAGCCGAGATAACGGGCTATGGCATCCAACGTCGTGGTATGAGGTTGTCGTTCATCATTTGCAAAGCCAACAAGCCGTTTAAGTGTCGTTGCACCAATACGGATTCCCGTCTTGCTCTCAATATCGAGCGACAGATATTCGCAGTCAGAGGGCAACCGCAACTCATTGCCAGACTTGCGTTTCAACAGTTGTATGATATGAAATGGTATCTTCATCGATGAAATCTTTCTGCAAAAGTAGTGCATTTTTCTCAATGTCAACCACTTTGGGGCAATTATTTCATCTTTTTTATCCCAGTCCATTCGTTATGAGACTCGTAAGGCGCGCATGGCGTTGAGGACAGCGAGGACGGTGACGCCTACGTCAGCGAAGACTGCAAGCCACATGGTGGCGATGCCTAAGGCTGCGAGGATGAGAACGGCGACCTTGATGCCAATGGCGAACCAGACATTCTGACGGGCTATCGACAGGGTGCGACGAGCGATACGGATGGCGAGGGCAATCTTCGAGGGCTTATCGTCCATCAGCACCACATCGGCAGCCTCAATGGCGGCGTCAGAGCCCAAGCCTCCCATGGCGATACCCACATCAGCACGAGCCAGCACAGGGGCATCGTTGATACCATCACCCACAAAGGCGAGAGTTCTATTGAACATTGAAGATTGAACATTGAACATTTCCTTCTCAATATAGGAAACTTTATCTGCTGGCAGCAGTTCTGCGTGGTATTCAGAGAGGTGGAGCGTATGGGCGACCAATTCGCCCACCTCCTTACGATCACCTGTAAGCATCACCGTTTTGGCAACACCAAGACTCGTCAGAGTAGCAATGGCCTCAGTGCTATCGTCTTTGATTTTATCGTTGATGACAATATGACCTGCATATTCGCCATCAATCGCCACATGGATAATCGTCCCCACATGATGACAATCATGCCATTTGGCCCCCACAGCATCCATCATCTTCGTGTTACCAACATTGACTATTGAACATTGTCCATTGAGCATGGTGACTTTCGCACGAATGCCATGACCTGCAATTTCCTCGACATCACTGATCTGACAGCCATCCGTAGCCTCATCAGGGAAGGCATCGCGCAAAGCTGCTCCAATGGGATGGGTAGAGAAGTGCTCAACATGAGCCGCAAGATGTAACAGCTGATGTTCACTGCAAGTATCCGGATGGACGGCTGTAACAGCAAACTGTCCATGGGTAAGGGTACCCGTCTTATCGAAGACCACCGTACCCACCTTTGCCAACACATCCATATAATTGGCACCCTTCACCAAGATACCATTACGCGAAGCTCCACCAATACCACCAAAGAAAGTAAGTGGTACACTGATGACCAATGCACAAGGACAACTAACCACCAAGAACATCAGGGCACGATATAACGCTACGCTAATTGATAATTGATAATTGAAAATGGATAATATGAAGGGGGAGAGTGCAAGAGCGAGGGCGAGGAAGACCACCACAGGGGTATAGATACGGGCGAAACGAGTGATAAAGGCCTCGCTTTGCGACTTGTTCTCACCAGCATTCTCCACCAGACTAATGATCTTGGAAACAGTGCTCTCGCCAAAAGGTTTGGTAGTGCGAACTCTGACCACACCAGAGAGATTGACACAGCCAGAAACAATCTCGTCGCCCTCGTTCACATCACGAGGTAGCGTCTCACCTGTCAAGGCTACCGTATTCAGAGAGGTGGAACCTTCGATAACCACACCATCCAAAGGTACTTTCTCACCAGGACGAATGACGATGGTCTCACCCACCCTTACCTCTTCAGGATTGACATTCTGCGTCTGACCTTCACGCTCCACAGTAGCTATGTCAGGACGGATATTCATCAGATGGGCAATGCTCGCACGACTTTTCCCTTCAGCATAGCCCTCGAAGAGTTCACCCACCTGGAAGAACAGCATCACAAAGACAGCCTCAGGAAACTCCGTCTCAGCACCAGGCAGGAAACCAATACAGAGGGCACCTATCGTGGCGACAGACATCAGGAAATGCTCATTGAAAGCGTCTCCATGAAGGATGCCCTCAATAGCCTCTTTCAGCGTATCGTGGCCTATTAATAAATAAGGTACGAGATAAACAAGTAGCAGTTGCCACTTGTTTAATGGATAATTGATAATGGATAATGGATAATGCTCAATGAGCACAGCGGCTATCAGCAAGACAACAGTGATACCAATAAGCCAGAGCTGTTTCTTCAGACTATGCTCATGATGGTGGTGTTCATGTCCTTCGTGCTCGTGATGATGCTCATGCGAGCAAGTCTCGCAATGATGATCGTGTTCATGTAAATGTGCCATATCTTTGCAGTTGTTTTGATTTCACGCTGCAAAGATACGGCACATTTTCTGCAATCGAGTTGCAAACTACTTATAGCACTCGAAAATATTCTCGACAGTCTGTTCTGGCAACTTCTTGGTAAAGAGACTTACGATCCATACCACAGGGAAGCCACCTACCATGGCGATAGCACCACAGTTGATTGGATTGATCGGATTACCTGCCAACATATTGATGACAGTCAGTCCCACGCCCCAGATAAAGCAAGCCCAGACAGAGGCGGTGGTCACCTTCTTCCAATAGAGTCCCAACATAAACGGTGCGAGGAATGCACCAGCCAGAGCACCCCAAGAGATACCCATCAACTGAGCAATGAACGTGGGCGGATTCAGGGCAATGAGCAGGGAGATCACGATGAAGAACATGATGAGCACACGCATCACCACCACCTTACGACGCTCGATCTTCTCAGCCACGATATCATCGATGGTACCATCTTCCACCTCACCAGGCAGGGATTTCTTATCGCGATAGATCAGGTCGAGGGTCATCGTACTCGAAGAGGTGAGCACCAGAGAGGCCAATGTGGACATAGAGGCTGAAAGCACCAGCAGTACCACCAGGGCAATCAGCACATCGGGCAGGGTAACGAGCATGGCAGGAACAATAGAGTCGAAGGCGATCTTACCATTAGCACCGATCACAGGCTCATAGAGACGGCCGAAGCCACCTAAGAAATAACAGCCACCAGCCACGATAAAGGCGAAGATGGTAGAGATGACCGTACCACGCTTGATGGCACTCTCGTCTGTGATCGAATAGAACTTACCCACCATCTGGGGCAGTCCCATCGTACCCAGTGAGGTCAGGATCACCACGCCCAGCAATCCCCAGGGATCAGGTCCGAACCAAGAGGCAAAGCCACCATTCACTGACGGGTCAGCATCAGAAGGGATGGTTGCAAGTTTCTCGACAGCTGTAGCCAGTCCGCCCTGTGCATTCAACACAGCCAGGATGACAGCCACGATACCAAACAACATGATGATACCCTGAATGAAGTCGTTCATAGCCGTAGCCTTGTAACCACCGATGATCACATACACAGCCGTGAGAATCGACATGATGATGACACAATACTCGTAAGGAATCTCAAAGCCCATCTCAAAAAGCCGCGAGATACCACTATACACACCAGCGGTATAGGGAATCAGGAAGACGAAGGCAATGACGGAAGCCACCACACGCAGACCCTGATCATTGAAACGCGTACCAAAGAAATCTGGCATCGTACGACTCTCAATGTGCTGGGTCATCAGTTTGGTGCGACGACCTAAGATGATCCACGCCAGCAAAGAACCAATAATGGCATTGCCAATACCAATCCACGCAGACGAAAGACCATACTTCCATCCGAACTGTCCTGCGTAGCCCACGAAGACCACTGCTGAGAAATAAGAGGTTCCAAAGGCAAAGGCTGTGAGCCAGGGTCCCACGGCACGACCACCTAATACAAATCCGTCAACACTACTGGCCTGCTTGCGTGAATACAGTCCAACGCCTACCATCACGACCAGGAAAATGATGGTTAAAAGAACTTTTATAATCATTTTTAATGTTTAATCTTTAATGGTTAATGTACTAAAACGCCACCTGTACCTGCGCCTGCAGCCAGTCATAATCCTTGCTGCTGATATTCTCGCCACAGAGACAACGCGTATATTGCAGTTGCACACGGCACTTCTTATAGAACCAGTACTGAATACCCAGCGTCAGATTCGTCTGATCCCAGCCATCCACCTTCGTATTACGATCGAAGGTCTCACCACTGGCCACAATGTCGAGGGCATCCACCACTGGGATGGCAGCTGTCAGATAACCACCACGGCTACCTACCTCTCCATCCTCACCACCGAGCCACTCAGCTCTCACGCTCAGCGGACGGGCTTCCTTATATTTTGCAGGTGAATAAGGTGCCGACTTATATTCCGCACCCACACTGTAACGATTTCGCTTGTAATTGTCGCCAACCTGAATATCAGGGTTCCAAGCAGCAGTTCCTACAGCACAACCAGTGCCGAGGTAACCTGAAGCCACGAAGCGGAGGCCTGGCATCGGGCGCACTTCGAGTTTGGCGATAAAGTCTTTCTGGTTGTTCTGGTCTTTACGGTTGATACCCTGTCCACTCATCAGGGCGAGTTCATAATGTAACAGTCCCTTAGCCAGATCGCCATAGATCTCCAGACCCATGTCACGACCATAGTTCACACCATTCAGAGGATCTGGTCCCTCGCCAGCCAGATAAAGCACAGCCTGTGAATAGACATCGATCAGTTCGAGCTGGGTGGGAGAAAGTGGATTCTCCATCGAATAGGAATGCTTAAACTGTCCCAGACGGACGGTCAGAGCATTGTCGTTGGAGATTCTGTAGTCTGTGTAGTATTCCTGAACCACGCTGGAGAAATCGTGCATAAACATAAACGACCAGCGGTCAGTGATGCGTGCTTTTGCCCATAGCAGGGTACGTTTAAGGTTATAGGAGTTGGTTCCTTTGCCGTTGGGATTCTGGTAGGACCAACCTCCCTGAGCATAACCATTAAGAGTAATACGACTCGTGAAATCTTTCAACCAATCGATCTCACCATCTTTCTTCTGTTGCCCCATGGCAGCAACACTACTGAACACTGCCAGCATCACTGCCAGTGTTCGAACTTTGCAAGTTTTAAGTTTCATTTTGTCATGTTTTATAAGAAAAATTAATTCTTGCGTCGGCAAAAGTACAACTTTTCTTTCAATCTTACAACTTTTTTTCTTAATTTTGCATCAGATTTACAAAACGCGTACGATTATGACACCTAAAGAACAAAGAAATGAACGATTGGCAGAGCGGATAATCAAGGCTCTGAAGCGTCGCAACATGGAAGCCTTCTATTGTCCGACAGCGACAGAGGCAGTCAAGAAAGTATCTGAACTGATACCAGACGGTAACAGCGTGACATGGGGAGGATCAATGACCATCCGTGACATGGGCATCCCTCAGGCGCTGAGAGACAGAGGCACGCTGGAAGTACTCGACCGTGATCTCGTGGAAGGGGCAGAAGAGAAAGTGCAGATGTACGTCCGTGCCTTTACCACCGATGTCTATTTGTCGAGTGCCAATGCCATCTCAGAGGATGGTGTCATCGTGAACATCGATGGAAACGGCAACCGTGTGGCTGCCATTACGTGGGGGCCTAAGAAGGTGATTTTCGTTATTGGACTAAATAAAGTGGCACAGACCGTTGAAGCCGCATTGGCCAGGGCTCGTAGCACAGCATCACCCATCAATGCAGCCCGCTTTGACATCAAAACGCCCTGTCAGGTGGATGGTGTCTGCCATAACTGCAACTCAGCCGATAGTATCTGCAACTACGTCCACTTCCTACGCAACTCACCTCACGGCAAGCACACCGTCGTACTTGTCGGAGAGGACTTGGGCTACTAATCTGAATTATTTCACGATCTTTCGGCCTTGCTGGATATAGATGCCAGAAGGCAATGAACTCAAACTTCCGTTATGGCGTACTCCATGCAGGTCGTAAACGGAAGTGTCTTCCTGACGTGCCACTGGTATGTTTTGTATGCCACCCACATCAGATTTCAGGTGTGAAGCAAAGAATTCAGTAAATCTCGGCCACCAAGAATCCCCAATCTCATGACCGAGTGTAGGGTTTATCAAATATTCTTTTTCGGAGGATCCCAAATTATTGTAGGCAGCCCAGGTCGTACATGGCGGACAAGAACTGTCTTGTAAGGAAAAGTCCATGATAACCGGACAGGTAACGAGTGGCGCGAGGTTCTTCATATCAAAATAGGAGAACATAGCAAGCATCTCCTCATCGCTCATGCCAAGAATATGCTTCTGTGCCTCCACAGCATTACCAGCCCATACGACAAGTTGGAGATAATTGGGCATATCGCCCAGGAAGGGCAAGGCAGGTGCTATGGCATTGATACGTCCGTCGCCAAGAGCTGCAGTGGCAATGGTAAAGGCTCCACCCTGACTGGCGCCCTCAGCAAATATATTCTGAGGTTGTACCTTCTCGCGAGTAGAGAGGAAATCGAGTGCCCGCAGGCAATCCATAAATGCACCACGATAGTACCACGCATCCTTATCACCAAGACCATAGGAGAACCAATCTCCATAATTATTGGTATAGGGAGGACGGTTGTTGATAGATTGTCCACGCGTGGATACCACAATATCTATCTGTGAGGGATTATCGTCACCTCGCGGTATTGTAAGTCCTCCGCCACTGTCATAGGCACAGAAGTGGAGTATGGCAGGATAAGTACCCGCTGCCGTTGGCTCTGCGTAATAGGCACGTACGATACCCTCACCAGTACCATCGGGGACAGACTTCATCTCCAGAAGATAGACCTTACGCTTCGCTGTGCTATAGTCAGCGACCTCGGTGAGCGTATATTGTCCCTCTATTTGGGAGAGTTCTGCCTTGGTGGTGTTCCAGAAATCAAGGAAATCATCCTGCTTGTCAGGTGCAGATACCATGTTCGTTGCATCATAGCCAAAGATAAAGGTGCGCACGGCCTCGCCATCGACCATCACAGTGGTATGATAAAAGCCCGGTTTCCAAGCCTCGGCAGGACTGTACTCAAAGTCCTTGCTTTCACCAGCAGCAAGTGTCTCAGAGAAAGGATAGTCATGATAAAAGGTCATTTTATCGTCAGCAATGCGGAGGACAATGTCGAAGTCAACAGTCCTGGTCGTAGGGTTGGTAACATTGACACGGAAGGTTGGCTCGTCAGGCGCAAACCATATCCAGTCGTTAACCACAGGTACATCTGTCTGTAATTGTGACAACTCTTCTTCATTGATGAGTTCCACTGATGTAAGCGTGAATGCTATACCCTGAACGAAACAACCGTTTCTCTTCAGTTCCTCGAGCATTTCTTCAGTGATAACGATGTCGGTATGATCACCCATGAGCTGGGCATACTTATCCATGCCTGGCAGTTCATTCCAATTGGGCGTGCGGAGAATGGCCTCTGCCCCAGGATGAAGATCCTGATGGCACAGGCGCAGTACTTTACCCATCGCTGCATCTGCAAAGCACGTCACTGGTAATTGCTGAGTGACCGACCAGTCAGAAGGGAATACAGTATGTCCTATCCACACCGTATTCTCATAGCCTGCCTCTCCTTTGCCTTCGATAAGTTCGACTGCTGTAAGGGCGTAGCCAAAACCTGTGATGATAAGACCATTCTGTTGGAGGTCGTCAAGCATAATGCGGTTGGCGTAATAATCCATCTGCGTCATATCTTCCTTGATGGCTATACCCGCTGTGGCAGCCAGATCCTTCCACATCCCATTGCGAAGAGAAATCTGTGGATAATCTGCCTGACCCGTATAAACAAAGGACAACCGCAGGATATCGGCCACCCGCATATCAGAGAAACAGGAAGCGTCGAGAGAAACACCGAGACCTTCTTTCCCATCGACAGTCTCATAACCCTGCCAGATGGTGGTTGTGGTTGCACCCATCTGATGCAAAGATACCACTATGAAGGACAGCAAAAGAAATACGAACTTTTTCATCGGGTGCAAAGGTACGAATAAGCGAGCGAAATACAAAATATATTCACTCATTTCTGGGAAAATTCAGCTGATTGATGACGCTATAGGAATAGCACAATCCAGCATTGACCCAAACCTTGTTTATGTCAAACAGTGCAAGTGGCGAAATGGTGAGTTGACGATGGGCGCTAACCATGTGGCTATTTATGAGCGTCGTAAGGATGAATGTGGTAATCTGGGCTTTATCAGTCGTGGCTTTGGAACTGAGCAGGAGCATCTGAGTATAGAAAGCGGCAACGATAGGGATGAGGTGAAGTCCCGTGTCAGAGAACTCTCTGCCAAGGGAATGACGCAGACAGCCATTGCCGAACAGCTCAGAATCTCCCAAAGTAAGGTGTCAAGACTCCTAAAAGAGTAATCCAAGATTATTCATTATTCACATTATTCATGCTGCATAATTGCATAATCTGCATAAACTGAATAAGACATGGACGAACAAGAATTGAAACAGATACTCGCAACCAAGGCTCCAGCCTATCAACGGTCTCTCATAGAGATTCCTAAAGACAGCTTTGTCCTTCGCTATTCCTCTTTGACAGATTATCTGGACAGTGTGTTAGGGGACAGTCCGAAGATGCTAAACAGGATTGATCATCTTGTCATGCGTTATCGGTTGGGAGCGACTGATGAAGTGAAGGGAGAGCATTATGGCACTGTGCTGCCTCGGATTAACCGCAACGGGATGATTGTTGGAGGTAATGTCATACACTTCAATGTAGATGACGGATCAATCCTCAATCATGATGCACTTGTCAATCATCTCTATTCTTGGTATGCTTTCGACTATTATGTTGACCCTAACGTGTTCTTTGGTGAACACCTGTTGTATGGCAGACAGGCTGTCGTTGTCCAAGAAGAGAAGACTGCCCTGCTTGGCACGTTGGCTTATCCTGATATCGAATGGTTGGCAGTAGGCGTTGGCAATAATCTGACAGACGAAATGATGAAGAAGCTCATAGGGAGACAAATCGTCCTCTACCCTGATGACTTCTGCGTTGACTTCTGGTCGGAGCATTTCGGTGGCAAGTTCAAGGTGGATGACAGCTTCACCCATTGCGACATTAACCAGTATCTGATAGACTTTATCCATAGCCGGCAAGTGCCGTAACATGCGTGCAGGGAGATGAAGGGCTTGCCCTTGATATAGCCCACTATAACTACGAGCTTCGCTTTCGTAGTTGTGGGCTCTTCCGAAGGACTCAGGGCTTTGCCCTAAGAACCCACCAAGGGCTGCTTGCCCTATGGAACCTCGCAAAGGGGTGACCCTCCCCCTTGACCGCCCCGCTCAGTGGCATCTGCCCCTAAGAACCCTGAGCAGGAAGTGACTCTCTCCCTGCACCCTCCAATCAGGGCTTCCCCCCCGAAATTACAGTAAAACAGTAATTACATAAATTCATATTTTCATAAAAGCATAAAATCGTAATTTGATATGAGTACAATAGCAAAAGCATCCGACCACGTAAAGCCCTGCAATATTGAGCAAAGCGAACGTCATAACAGGCGGGACGCTGAATATATCGCCTCGCTGAACCCACGCACTTTATATGTGCGGACTGAACTGAGTCATAACAATGAGTCGTATGTGGTACCCGACCTGAAGGGTGTCACCCTCCAGCAGCACTATGATGCCATCAAAGCGATGGTGAAAAAAAGACAGGCCGAGCCATGCAGGAGAAGAAGGTAACTGTGATAGGCAAGAATGGTAAGCCCAAAGAACGTAACGGCAGCAGCCCTATTCGTGAGAGCGTCGTCAATATCAAGCCTGACACCACAATGGCCGATTTACAGAAGTACACAGAGAAAGTGCGTAATAGATGGGGAGTCAGAGCCATCCAAATACACATTCACAGGGATGAAGGACACTATACAAGCCCTGATGATCCGACAACCTGGCAACCCAATCTTCATGCACACATCATCTGGGATTGGATGAATCACGAAACGGGAAAGTCATTTAAACTCGGCAAGAAAGATATGGAAGAGCTACAGGATATGGCAGCCGAAACATTGGAGATGGAACGAGGCCAACGAAAGGCTGAAACTGGCCGCGAGCATCTGGAACATAATGACTTTATCCTATTCCAGCAGAAAAAGCAGAGCGCAGAGCTGGATATCGAGATTGCCAAGAAGAGAGACAGACTCAACACAGAGAATGGAAATGCTATCAAGTCTGGAATGGCCAACCTCTTTGGTAAGGGCAAGTATGCAGACATGGAGAAAGAGAACAAGCGTCTGAAAGAGGATCTGCCAAAGCAAAAAGCGGCCCTACAGCGGAAATATCAGCAAGCCTTGGAAGCTGAACGAGACAGGCAGAGCCAACAACTCGCAGAGAAGGACAAGAAAATCGAAGAACTTCAAACTAAATATAAGGGCGAGGAATTTCGACATCAGCAGGATAATCAAGAGAAAGACAGAATAATCAGACAAAAGGATAGCATCATCAATGACTATCGCGAACGGATTGGCCATTATCTGTCAACCCTCTCAGAACTGCTACGAGCTGCCGTTAGGGCAGTCTTCGATTATATTCAGGACGGCTATCGAAGTTTCAGTTATCGCCAGGAGTGCGATGTCAAACGCTATATGAATAGTCAGTCCGATAAAGAGGAAGCTGCTGGCACTGTGTTCAAAGCCTCACTTCCCTTCTTGAAATTTGATGAGTGTGAGAAGGTTAAAGGACAACTCTCCTATATTGTTCAGGACATGAAAGAAGAACGTCAGCAAAGTCGAAGTCGTGGATTTCATATGTAGGGCTCTGCACAAAAACGAGTCAGTCGCTAATAATCAACGGCTGGCTCGTAATATGGAATTGCTTTTTCACTTCACTTTACTTTCTTGAACCTTGATATTTCTTCATTAGTACCAGGCTTGTTCCAAATCATCTGTGTGCTGGTGAGGCGGCGGATGTCGCAATCCACGGTGAGGGCTTCTGAGGTGTCATCGGGCTTGGGAGAAATCAGCAGATGCCCGGCGTCGGTGACGGTGTAGATGCGATAAACGGTGGTGTCGCCTGCAGCCCAGTCGGAGGTGAATATATCAACGGTGCCGTTATTGGTAGTCTGCGGATGAAATGTGTACTGTACCGTGCCAGCATCGGCCACGCCTTCGTCATACACCTTTTGCCATGTGCCACCAAGCTCTGCTGCTTCGTAAAGTTGTCATCATCGCTGCTGCAAGAGGCGAGGGAGAGCATGGCAGCGCACATCACGAGGATGTTTCTCCAGAGTTTCATTGTTTTCATTTTCGTTTTTATTCGTTATTGTTTCTGTCTATATAAACGCGATCCACCGGAAATCTTGCATCGTCAGACGTTAAACTTTGCTAATGGGATGCAGGTCCGTGGCGCAGCGTCGGCCTGGAGGAAAAAATCCTCCTTCCTGCCGACCGCTGTGCACGTATCGAGAGAGATTTATAGACGTTTCGATTCTGCCTCGCCTGCTGTTGCTCCCTTATACTTGCTTTTTTGGGGGTTGAACGAATAAGTGATTCCAAGCATAATTTTTCGAGAATCCTGATTGCTGTATTTATAGGCTACAACGTCCTTTGCCCTAATAGACCACTCCTGATTACGAGTGTGGAAGATGTCGTTGGCAGAAAGGCTGACTTGCAGTCGTTTGTTTAAGAAGTAGCGACGGACTGAGAGGTCAATGCCCCATCGACCACGGAAGTCATTCGCCATTTCATGACCACGCGTCAGTCCTGTAACGTCGCAGGTTATCAGCCAATCCTTGTTGGGTATAAGCATATTCTTGAAAGCAAACTCCCAGATGGGACGGCTGTAATCGTCGCCATACATCGTAAGCCATTGCTTGTTGATACCTGCAATGACCGTAGGTTTCCAAATTCCAATGGTACGCGAATAGGAAAGGTAGGCAGTCAGTAGAGAATAGTTTTCATTGTGGGTAGAGAATATCAGTTGAGGGCTGTCCTGACTGTAATGTTCCTTTGTATAGACGTATGCATCCTTCTTGTAGATATATTCGACATCAAGGATGAGTCCTTTCCATCCGAACATATACGATACTGCATAGTTGTAGCAGTCGGCCAAGGTCGGATTGCCGCCTTCCACTTCGTATGGACTCACATAGAGAATAGTCGATCGAAGTTGCTGATAAGCAGGACGGACTATGTACTGCTTATAGTCGAGCGTCATGGATGTTTCCTTGTTGAACTGCCACGACAGAGATATGTCTGGAGATAACGCTGACTGGTTACGGCTCACGTCTTGGTCTTTCACGTCGTTCTGGTAATAGTCGAATTTGATTTTTTCCAATCTTAGTCCTACGTTCAGTGTGAGTTCCCCGAAATCTTTCTGGAAAGTGGCAAAGGCTGCGTATGCATACTGCTTGCTTTCGTTCATCGATGAAGGGATATAAGTTCCAATCTCATTATTCAGCATCAGGTACTGCTGATGGTTGAAGGTGTAGCTGTCTTCGGTTCCGATATTCATCTGACCTTTCAATAGCGGGAACTGATAGTAGAGTTTGCCAGCCCAAAGAGTGGAATGCATTCCCGTTTGCGAGGGAACATCAACAGTGTGGTCTGCATAGGCATTGCTTGTCAGATTGTCCGCATGATGCCAAGTGTGGACGTAATTTCCGTCGAAATGAATGAGACTTTCTTCGTTCAATTGGTTGTCATAATAGGTGGCGACCGTGTGACGCTCGGTTCTCATCTCGTCGTGGATATGATCTCCGATGTCCAAGTCTTCCTCGCCCGTGACATGATCTTCTTCCGTGCCTTGGCTGTCAAACGTAAGGGGTGAGTTGACATAATGATAATAAGCTCCAAACGACTGTCCCTCCTTGTTGTAATTGAAACCTCCCCTTGCGCTTTTCGTTGTAAAGGACTGGTTCTCTGTAGCGGTGTGATGGATGCTATTGCTCTGAGTATCGGCCCAATCGAACGTAGAGCCATTTTGTCGATAGTTGCGCACACCTCCATCGTAGATATAGGCATTTCCAAATAGTTGCCAATCGCCCCAGCTGTAACTAAGGTTAGCCTGTGCCAGTTCTTGCCAAACTCGCTTTGCTTCTATCCGGCCTGTCAGTGTGCCACTCAGTCCTTTGATAAACTTCTGTTTGGTTTGAATCTTGATGACCGAACGGACGGTAGAACCATATTCTGCACCAGGCATTGTGATAATTTGGACACTCTTGATATTTTCACTCTGTAGCAACTGGAGTTCTGAGGCATCACGCATCTTTCTGTTGTCAATAAGAATGAGCGGGCTACCTTTACCGAAAACCTCGATTGATTCGTCATCAACATTTAGCAATGGCAGGCGTCTCAACACATCGCGGGCATTACCCAGATGCGCAAGTTCCGTATTGGCAATATTAGCAGTCAACGCACCATTCTTCATCGTTACGAATGGCCGCTCACCCTTCACTATTACGTCCTTCAGGGTTTGTGTTTCTGGTTGCATCTTGATAGTTCCAAGTTCCGTCTTGTCGCATTGTTTGTAAATCGTCTTGTAGCCGACGAAAGATATTCTTGCGAGGATGGGGCGCTGTTCGCAGGGAATAACAAAGAGGCCACTCTCGTTCGACACGCCGCCTGTAATCAGCGTGGAGTCACCGGGCGAGAGCAGAGCGATGTTAGCGTAGGCTACGGGTAGCCCTTGTTCGTCGATGATGGTGCCCTTGTAGCGGTTTGCGGTTTTCTGCGGACACTCGACGGTGATTTCTGTGCTGTCGATGCTCATGCGAATGGGATAGAAGCCTATCATCTGACGGATGGCTTCGGGCACAGACTTGTGGTGTACCGAAGTGGTGATGCGGAAGTCCTCCAGTTCGTTGTAGAGGAAACTGATGGTGTATTCCTCGGTCTGCTCGTTCAGTTGGCGCAGGGCTTCGCTGAACGACACGTTGTTGTATTCGCGTGTAATCTTTTGGGCCTGCACTCCGGCAAAGACAAGACAGCAGACAAGCATTGATATGATTCTCTTCATGGCTTATTCTACTACTATCTTGTCCGACTTCAGTTCTACGGTGATGCTCTCGAAGAGGTTGAGACGATGCAGCACAACGTCGAGAGTCTCGTCCTGTTTCCATACGAAATAGAAACGGAGTTGGCGGGCATCGTCATTCTGGAAATCCACCTCTTTATTATAATGGGCAGCTATCTGGGGCAGCATTATATCCAATGCCACATTGTCGAAAACAATGGGCTTTGTCGTGGCTGTCGTGTCCGTCTTGATGGTGTCAGTTGGCAAAGCAGAGATAGGCTTGTCAGATATGGTTTGTTCTGCCTGAATAGCCTGTGGCTTGGAATGGCTAACCATACGCACAATATGGATGGCGGCGAATGCGACTCCTGCTGTAAAGAGTATGCCGATGATGCTTGCTGCCACCTTATAAGGGAGTATGCCCATCAGTTTCTTAATGGTTGCAGTGTGTGGCTCGTCTTTTCCAAGGGCTTTTAGTTCTTCAGCGTGTTCCGCAGCGAATTTCTCCCACTCCTCGTCAACGGGGACGGATTCCTTTTCGACTTCACGCTTCACAAAGGCTTGCTTTGTCAGCGCTAGAAGTTCCTGGTTCTCTGCTACTAACTGATCCAATTTGTCTTGCTGTTCCATAACGTTTATCGTTTTGCTGTTTGTTGCTGAAAATACTCTTTGATTCGCTGTAGCGACTGTGACAGATGGTTGTAAACTGTTACTTTGCTCACGCCTGTGGCCTGTGCCACTTCCTCATAACTCATCTCGCTGAGGAACCGCAGTTGAAATATCTGCTGACTGAGCGGTGGCAGTTCCGACTCGATGAATTGCATCAGCCGCTCCAGACGGTCATCATCATTCATCGAAACGATCTGGCACTGCATCGACTCCTGCAAGAAGAGCTTTTCCACCCGTTCTTGCATCGACTTGTGACAAAGCACGTCGCGACAGCGGTTACGTACGGCAGTCATCAGGTAGCCTTCCATTTTGTCCTTCTGTGGTCCGTCACAATCTCGTAGCAGTCGGGCGAAGATGTCGCTCACCACGTCCTTGCTTTCGTCGACATCATAGAGCATCGTCCTTGCTAGACGGTACATCTTGGCATAATGCTGACGGTATATGTTTTCAAATTCTTCTCTGGTCATAAACAGACTTTTTAATCAGTCATACACTACAGGGACGATTCAGCGAACCGAAAAACTAAGCAAAACTATATTTTTTTTCAAATTTCCTTCATTTTTCTTATTGTTGAAACCATTTTGGGTGCAAAGGTACAAATTATGGCTAATAAAATTGTAAATCATATATAATTCGAACAAAACGTTGTCTTTTTGCCCAAAAAGTTGTAATTTTGCAAACATATTAGAAAAATAGAAGGTATTATGACAATAGAGGATGTAAAAGTGATCATACAAGGTGACGAGACTCGTACGTTGGAAATGAAGAAAACAACGGGTGAGTTAAAGGATGGTATGCGTTCAGCTTGTGCCTTTCTCAATACCGCAGGTGGGTGGCTGTTCTTTGGTATTGCCCCAACGACACTGAAAATACTTGGGCAGGAGGTGACAGACAATACCCGAAAGGAGATTGCCAGAGAGGTTGCGAAGCTGGAACCACTTATAGATCTTCCTGTTGAATACATTGATGTACCGAATCGTCCAGATTGTCAGGTCATAGCCATTCATCTGGATGCTCCTTCTTATTGGGATGTGCCATATACATACGATAATAAACCGTATATGCGAATTGAGAGCACAACGGTAGTCATGCCTCGTGACATCTTCGAAGACCGTCTGATGCGTAGCAAATCTAATCGTCATAAATGGGAAGACCAGATTTGTGAAGGCATAACCATTGCTGATTTGGAGGAACAGCGTATTCGTGGTGGTGTTCGTCTTGGCGTAGAACGGGGTAGGATGCCTGAGTCATCGCTCATGGAAACTACGGAAAGACTTGTTGAGAAACTGAAACTTACCACAAATGGGAAACTGAAAAATGCAGCAGCAGCATTATTCCTCCGAGATACAAGCCAGTTCCCTCAGTTCTTGCTTCGTATGGCTCGCTTTCGTGGCACCGATAAGATGGAATTCATCGACAACCAAAGAGCATACGGCAATTTCTTCACTTTGCTTGATGCTGGTATGGCGTTCTTCTTCAAACATCTTTCACTCAGTGGAAAGGTAGTGGGCTTTACGAGAGAAGAGAAACTGGAGATCCCTGCCGAAGCGTTGCGTGAGGCTTTGACAAATGCCCTTTGTCACAGGATGTTCCATAATACAAGTAGTTCTGTTGGTATTGCTATCTATGATGATCGTGTAGAGATTGAGAATACTGGCCATTTGCCAGACGAATTGACTGTTGAGACCATAAAGCAATCCCATCATTCATATCCTCAGAACCCGACTATTGCCGATGTGCTGTTTAAGACTACGTTCTTGGAAAACTGGGGCAGTGGCGTAAGTCGCATGGTTGATGCTTGTAAGAAAGCTAATCTTCCAGAACCAGAGTTCAATCAAAATGCAGCATTCGTATGGGTTACGTTCAAACGCGCAACCATACAACCATACAACCATACAAGTTCACCATACAACCACTCAACCATACAAGTTCACCATACAACCTCAAAAGAACAGGCTAAAAACAAGCGCATAAAGAAGTTCTTGATGGCTATAGGTGAGAATGGGGCAAATTTGAAGACACTAATGGATAGTATGAACTTGCGCAACAGATCAAGTTTTGTGAACACTTATATAGCACCTAATCTGGCAGAAGGTTATATTGCAATGCTATACCCAGAGGCACCGAACCATCCAATGCAATCATATTATCTGACCAATAAGGGCAGAGAACTATTGGAACAGCTATAATGTACTGATTTCCTTTTTCCATGCATATCGATTTGGACAGGTAACGGCCTGCCAAATTGTCGCAGGGTGTTGCAGGATTGTGCCAATTTTGCACATCCCCATGTGCAATAAACTTTAGGCACAGGCCTTGCTGTAAGTTATATTGGAGTAATGTTGCTCCCTATAAAAACATATAGCCTATGGCAAATAAATACAACGAGATGGCAACTGTAAGTTGCGAATTTATTAGTATTAACAAGAAAATACGCATAAAGATTATTAGTTAAGATGCGCTAATAATATTTATCGCGATATTATTATTTCTATAATATGCAATACGAGGTAACAATAATTGATGTTAAGGATGCAGATGCTATCGTTATCAACTACCATGATGGTAATCGATGGTGGACAGTGTTAGTTGATGCGGGTAATGTAGGTGATGGTCGTAAGGTTAAACCCTATATAAAGCATATTGAGAATGGCAAATATGTGATTGATTATGCTTTCTGTACCCATCCTGATAAAGACCATAAAGGCGGTTTCTTTGAATTGCTTACTGATAGAGCAGTTAGCATAATTAATTTCTGTATCAGAAGACCAGATTCGATAGTGGCAAAAGATTTCAGAAGACTTCTGTATCCTACTGGTCAATTGGAGTCTAATGCCAAGGCAACGTATAATCATCCGACAGATGCTATTCACAACTTGATAGATGAGGCGAATAGATATTCCAATCTGATTGAACCTTCTTTGGGAAACGATGTTCCTGGAGTCCCCTTAATGATGGTTGGCCCAACACCCCAGTTTTTTCAGAATGCATGTTATGAAATGGCTTTGAATTTTGCTGAGTTAGAAGATGAAGCAAATTTCGAACGGTATGCTGAAGATGAGTTGCCTTCTGAAGAGGAAGCTCTAAGTGTGATGGATGAGGTAAAGGAAGAATCACCTACGAATAAATCCAGTCTAATTCTTCTTTTCCATCCGGCAGGCCGGAATTATCTGCTTGCAGGTGACTCTTGTAGTGCTGCATTGAAGGATGCTGTGCAAGATTATCCACAGTCTATACCAGGATGCACATTTAAGGTGCCCCATCATGGAAGCAAGCACAATTTAACCACTGAGGTTATTGAAATGCTCAGACCCTCTAGTGCTGTGATTAGTGCAAAGGGTAGCAAAAAACATCCAAATTGTGCAGTAGTGCATTTCTTGAGCAAATACTGTAATGTATATTGTACGTCTAAGAGTGGAACTTTGACATATCAAAGTGCTCCGGTGAAGAACCCTGCCTCTGCATTAAGAAATAAACAAGAATAAGTATATGAACTTCAAGTATTACGACCTTTTATCAAACCTAACCTTAGGTATTGTGGCATTTTATGCCCTCTGGAAGTATTTCTTTCCAGATTATAACATGTCGGAATGGATTGTACTCCCTGCCGGCTATGTAGTTGGCTATTTTTTAGATGCGCTCAGCAGTCTCATTGAGCCATTCTTATTTATGACCATTTGTGGAAAGCCTTCAGATAGATTGCTTACTCCAGTACCAGGTCAGAAATGGAGTGGCATTAAAAAAGTTAAGTTTTTCTTTCCAGAGAGAGCTGTGGAACAATTAAAAAAGGATACAAAAGATACAGATGCGTCAACAGATAAGATGTTTGGCTATGCAATGCGATATGTAAATTCCAATAAAGAATGCCGAGTTCCAGATTTTAATGGACACTATGCATTATCAAGAGTAATCCTCACAACGATGCTGATAGTAATAGTGCTCTTCGAGGTGGAATTTTATTATGTGTGGTATTCATGGCCGATTTCTTTAGCAGTGCTTTTACTAGCATGGAACCGCTATAAAGAACGTGGCTATTACTATGCACGAGAGGTTTTAAATGAGTATTTAAAAATGAAGAATGTTTAGTTATGGAGCATATCATAAAGTACTATCCAGTGGGTAATGCGGATTGCACGCTAATAAAGTTGGATAACGGCAAAACTATAATTGTGGATTGCCAAATATTGGAGGACCTGACTGATGGTCATGGAAAGCAAGTGATGTTTGATGTGAAGGCTGATTTGCTAAATGAGTTGAAAAAGGATGAATTGGGACGTCCTTTTGTGGATCTCTTTATCAGTACACATCCTCATGATGATCATTGCAAAGGATTTGTTGGCAATTTTTATCATGGGGATGTGGCTGACTACGACAAGGATAAGAACAAAGACGAGGTAATCATCGAAGAACTATGGATTACACCACGTGGTTTAAAGAATGAGTTGTCAGGACCGGCAGAAGCTGTCCGTAAAGAAGCTAAACGTCGTCGAAAGCTGTACGATGATGATGCAGATTTTAGAGGATCAAAAGGTAATTATCTGAGGATTATTGGCTACGACAAGGATAAAGAGTTCGACAGTCGATATTGTTATGTTCCTGGCAAACTCGTAACTACTGTTCACGGGTCAGCCCTATCTTGGCTGGAAATATTCATTCATGCTCCGTTTAAGGAAGATGTTGAGACTAGCAAGAAGTATGATGACAAGAACGCAACTTCTGTTGTCGTACAGTTTGGTTTTAAGATTGAAGGATATACAGGCTATAAGAGCAGATTGTTGATGGGAGGAGATGCTGAACATGAGATATGGCAACATATTTTGGATAATAACGCTGATGAAGAAAAATTGAAGTGGAACATTTTCCTTGCTCCTCACCATTGTTCATGGTCTTTTTTTAATGACTCAGACAACAAGAAGGAAATCAAGCCATCGGCAGAGGCCATATTAAACAAACAGATTGGAAATTCTGCTCATATTGTTACATCTTCTAATGAGATCAAGAATGATGGGAATAACCCTCCCTGCTATGAGGCCAAACAACAATATATTAAAAAGTTGAAGGCTGGTTCATCGCATTTCCTAAATACCGCTACGCATGGTAAAGTGGGAAGTATACCGCAGCCTATTGTCTTTAAAATTGACGAAAACGGAAAGACGCTTAGGGAGAATGCTACGGTGGCGGGAACATCATCTATTTCAAATCCTGCACCACGAGCTGGCAGATGAAAGAATATAATCATAAAATAACCAAGGGCTCTCCGATTAGGGGCGATCAACTGAGAATTGCGCGGGCTAAGGCGATCTTTAAGGCCGCCATGGGGCATCCATATGCTAGGGATATTCAATGTTATGTAAATGGCAAGGATGATGTAATTATCAAAATGTGCTTAACGCATCTTGAAATCCCTGACGAGCCTGTTTATGAAATATGCGATGAAGAAGAAATAGCAGTAGTCTGCCACCCGGAAGATATTAACTTACCGGAAGTATATGCGCTAAGAAAAGATTTTCCTACGGAACTTCCTCATTCAAATGCTATGCCGTTTGTACGGCCAGTATCGCTGTGTGTGTCTGATGTGGCATTTGCCGATATACGCCCACAGTTTAATGCACATGATTTTATAAATTGTATAAGGCGTTGGTTTTGCCTAAGTAGCATAAACAAATTGCATGAGGCAAACCGCCCATTGGAGGTGTTCTTTGGCTTTCATGAGGCCTGCTGTGTTTTAAATGAGCGTTCTGATGCTAATCCATACATTAGATATTCAAAGAAGACCAAGTGTTCTTCTACATTGGAATTTGTCGAGAAGTGTAAAGCTACCCATTATCTGGTTAGCATTCCTACAGAAAAGATATATGCAAGTAATTTTGTACGGATACCTCAGATGATGGGAGATTTGCGAACAATTCAGTCAACAGGGCTTTTTTCTTTAACGGACAATCTTCTATCCATTCTGACTGAAACTGTTGCAGGTAAGGCTACATTACCAGTAATGCTATTGGTCTTTATTACTCAGACAAGTGAAGACAATAAAAAGACTTCACATGATTTGTTCCTTATTAAGACGAACTGCTCTCCGAAGGAAATAATACATAAAAAGAATACTCTAGGCCTAGATTCTTTTGAACGATGGTTTTATGAGTTGACTGTAGAGGTGGTGCTTTTGGAATTTATGACTTCACGTGTTGGTAATGCCATTATTAATGGGTGCAATGATTTGTTTAAGAAAGTGAGCATAATAGGTACTGGTACACTTGGATCTGCTGTTATCGATCATTTCGTAAGGCAAGGGTGTTCAGAGGAGGTTAATATCGTAGATTATGATATTTTGCTTCCACACAATCTTGGCCGACATACTTTAACGACTGACAAAGTGATGACCTCTAAGGTTCGTTCTATCAAGGATGCCTACAGGGGGATATTGCTTCAGAAGTTAAATGCCATTGAAGGAAATGTGCTTACCTTGAGTCGTAATGACGGAGAAAGAGTATTTAAGGATACGGAACTGGTAATGGACTTTAGTACGTCCATCGCGGTTGAAAGGAAACTTGCAAAAGATGAACAGCCATATCGCAGATGCACATCATTCCTGAATCCTAAGGGCGATGAGATAGTCCTATTGATGGAAGACAAGAATCGAAACACTCGACTTGACTTGTTGGAGATGGACTATTATCGCAATCTTATAGTCGATGAAAGGTTTGTCCAACATTTGAAACAGACGGATACTGTGCGAACAAACAGCTTCAGTTGTAGATCTGAGTCTATGGTTTTAAACTATGAGAATGTGCGTGTATTGTCGGCCATCGTTTCCAAACAGATCAGGAAATATTACACTCTGGGGCTTGCTTGTTTAATTGTCTGGCACTTTGATGCTGAGAACGGGACTGTGTCAAGTTTACCGATGACCATAACGGACTGGCATCACAAAGTTTTGGGTGATATTCAGATTTATGTTTCCGATGCCGTGGAAATAGAAATACGAGCAATGGCAGATACATCGCCAGATAAAGAAACTGGAGGTTGCTTGTTTGGCAGTTATGATCGCGACCACAATAGCATTTATGTCTATTATATGGTACCAGCCCCAGAAGATAGTATTCGTACCCCCGTGTCATTCGTTCGTGGTTTCAAAGGATTAACAACGGAATATGAGAGGATAACGGAACTGACGTTTCATCAGGTACGTTATTTAGGTGAGTGGCATTCACACCCCAATATGCCTAATACTCCGAGCATTACAGACAAGAAGCAGTTTGAAGAATTGTGGGAAGAACAGCAGTCGCAAGATTTGCCCTTTGTGCAGATGATACATGGTAATAACGGATTGTTCATTAAGGCTGCAATGTGAGTCGTAAATCTGTTGAACCATATTTTAAGGGATGATATAACAAGTGTTAAAGACCCGTTTCGTGGTGTTTAGGGCAGTTTGTAAAGCCTTGTTGTAGTGGCTAAGTGGTGCAAATGTGGCGCATTTGATGAGTAAGAAAATCGGCAAGTGATTGAAAATCAATTACTTGCCGATTGTTCTTGGTGATCCCGTTGGGATTCAAACCCAAGACCTTCAGAACCGGAAACAAACGCTGAAATCTCCCAAAACGCCTTTATTTATCGGCCTTTCAAGGATTTGCCCTTTTCACTTTGCGGCTATTTTGCGGCTATCATAGACGGGAACTTGGTTCATTTGCTTATTTCTCTTTAAATTGTTACTTGTCTTCAATGACCTCAAAAGCCTTGGGGAGATTGCTGTATGATTCTCCCTCCGTTCCAAATGCCTGGGCACGTTGGATGGCTATTTCAAGGCGGTGGCCTGCCAATAGGTCTGCCACCCATTTTTCTTTCGAGAGGAACTTCTCTTGCTTGGAGAAGTCGGGAATGTACTTATGCAGCACGTCAATCACATCGTTGGCTGTTGCAAAATACCTGTTGGTGTTCAGGTAGTGCAGCAGGAACCAGAACTCGATGGATGGCATACTGTCGCAGATGATAACGTCTTTGCGGTCTTTATACTTTTGGCATAGCGCCTCGAACTTAGCACGCTCCGTAGGATTGTTGCGTGTGATGTCAGTATCGAACACGCATACGGCAATGCCTCGGTCTGCCAGAACTCTATCCACTTGCTTCTGAATCTCGTCTAATGACTGTTCGGTGAAGTTGCGAGGCTTGCAGGTAGATAAAACGGAGCATGTCCCCCCACTAAAAACAGTCAAATCCGTTCAGTTCTGGAGCTGAAAAAGGCCAAAAAAAGGCCTAAAAAACGGAGCATATCCGTTCAATTTGGCAAAAACCGACA